>Ga0209025_1002437_pt1 | contig 19724 bp, 12 predicted proteins | sample AraplaMF_Col_mLB_FD_184256 | JGI IMG/M metagenome (GOLD analysis project Ga0209025, IMG submission 184256) | Arabidopsis root microbial communities from the University of North Carolina, USA - plate scrape MF_Col_mLB (SPAdes) (version 2) | ecosystem: Host-associated > Plants > Roots > Endosphere... | reverse complement strand
TATATAATAACTGGCAAACAACAAAACTTAGCTTTCGCAGCGTAAGCTCTTAAGCGCTCTGCCTCTCTATCGCCCATGTAGAGAACGTAGGGCCCAACTTTAGTGGGATACGGTCGGTGGTGCCATCTGAGTCACCGGCAAGAGATTTCCAGGTTAGCGTACAGGACGCCTGTTTGTCGGCATAATGTTACGTGAATTGTAAATAGGCAAACTACACGCGTAGAAGCTGAAGTATTGGAGTTTCTGGACGCGGGTTCGACTCCCGCCGTCTCCATACAGTGAAATGTACTGAATTTCATTGAGTGTCATAAATGTTGATATATCAACGTTTATGGCACTTTTTTATTGCCTTTGAGTTGTACTGAATTGGATTGAATCCTTATTAAAAACCTTATTAACTTTGTTAATCCTTTGTTAGAAATTAATTGGATTCATTGTTTAAAAAGGCAGTAAATTTATTAATTGTACCTTCTTTCGTTTTTCGCGTAACATGAGCATAAATTTCTAATGTTGTTTTCACATCGTTATGGCCTAAACGATATTGTACTTCTTTAATCGAGGCACCGGCTTCGAACAACAATGAGCAATGTGTGTGACGTAGTCCATGTGTTGTAATATGCTCCAAACTGTGTTTTTTAAGTAAATCTGAAAGCCATTGTACAGTTTTATTTGGGTCTTGTAGCACGTTGTAAATATTAGAGAATACCAATTGTTGCTTCTTATTAGTGTTAATCCCTTTCTCAGCAAAAATCTTTTCTTGCTCACTTCGCCATAATTTTAAAATCTCAATGGTTTCTTCATCAATTTTAATTGTTCGAGGTTTACCGTTTTTTGTTGGTCCAAGATAAAGCCCTTTCTCGCCACGTTTCACTGCTTTAGAAATTCGAACATCAAAAGTATCAAAGTTGATATCCTTCCATTTTAAAGCGAAAATTTCCCCTTTACGCATTCCAGAGAAAGCTAGCAAACGAAAAACAGCTCGCTTTTTAATATTAGGGTCTTCTTGTAAATGGGTTAAGAACTGTAGAAGCTCCTCACGCGAATAAAAATTTTCAAACTCTTCATCGTCCGCATCAATTGAAATTTTTGCTTTGATAATAGGCATTTCAATTAATTCAAAAGGGTTATTATCAATGATGCCATGTTTCAGAGCGTACTTCATAACAAGAGCTGCATAGTTCTTCACCATTTTGAAGCGCTTTAGTTTTTTGGCCCATTGGTTTACATGCTTTTGACAGATTGCTGCATCAATATTAGCAATTCGATATGATCCGAAGGCAGTTAAAATGTGATTGCTGAAAATACGTTTAGTTTTTAATAGTGTGCTATCCTCTACTGTATTTTCATATTGTTCTAACCATAATTCATAGACCTCCTGATACGTGTCTTTAGAAACTTTTCCGAAAGTACCATTTTTAATTTCTTGTTGCAACTCATAATAAGCCTCTTTAGCTTCTTTCTTTGTTTTAAAGCCGCTACGAGTAGTTGTTTTTTCCTTGCCTGTTAATGGATCTGTGCCAATATAAATGTGGAATTTATATCGGATTTCATTAGTTTTTAGTTTGTAACTTTTAATATTAACCATATGTTCCTCCTGTTTCGTGCTTACGGAGACAAAGAGGTTGTAGTAACTAGTACTACAGTTTCAGTTTATGTGATAGGCGACGCTTTAGCAAATAAGACATTGTAATACAACAAAAAACGCAATAGAGTTTTGAGGCTCTATTGCGTAATAAATAAATATTTATTCGATTAGATATCGGGAGGTGCAGAGTGGAAAGTCATCGAATGAGAATTCCTTAGAGGCACTCTTCGTAACATTTTAAGTCCGGTATTTTCTTTTAAATTTCATTTTTCATTTGTTTTTCCTCTGATTAATTGATATCAAATTCTTTATAGTAATCAAGTAAACATTGTAAAGTATTTTGTTTTATTTTATTTGTAGCATGCGAATAAAACATATGAGTCGTATTCTCCTTTTTTGAATGTCCTACACGATCCTTAATACCAAAAAAGTCTGCTTCGGCTTCAAGAAGGTGTGTCACGTGGGTATGGCGTAAACCATGAACTGTAACATACTTGATATTAGCTTTATCAATAGCTTCAGTTAGATAGTCATTTGGAGAACTTGTTTTTAAATATTTATTGGCTGTGTTATTGAAAATTATCTGTTCGTTATCCGATTTACGAGGTAGACCCAATTGCTTCAACTGTCCAAATTGTAACTCTTCCCATGTTTTCAACATCTCTAAGGTTGTAGGGTCTAAAGGAATAATATGACTAATTTTCCCTTTAGTAAGACCAACATTTTTACCCCTGTTATGTTTTGAATAGGAGTAAGCTGAATGAATTGAAAGTTGTCCGTTATCAAAGTCTACATCAGACCAGGTTAAAACCAATAATTCGCCTTTACGCATCCCTGTATACATAAGAAGACGTAATAAACATTGTTTTTTATAATCTAGTTCGGGTAAAACTTGAAGTAATTTTTTGAAATCTGCTACTTCGATGTAATTATCGTTTTGAGTATGAGGTACTTCCTTTGGAATTCGTGCAAACTTGAAAGGATTTTTATGAATATCTCCGAGACGAAACGCTGTTTCCATAACATCTGAAGCATAGTTAACAATGTGATGAAAATACTTCAGTTTTTTTTGAAGTCCGATAGCAAATTGCTCGCACATTGCGACATTAATTTTTGCTAATTTCTTTTCGCCGAAGAATGGTAAAATATGATTTTTAAAATAACCCTCTGTTTTAGAGTAAGTACTCATTGTAATTCCTGATACTTTGTATGCTTCGTCCCAAAATACATAAGCATCTTTAAACGTCTTTAACATATTTGAGGGATTTAGTCCGTTACTAAATTCAAATTTTAACTTTTCAATTGCTAGCTCCGCTTGTTTTACAGTTTTAAATTTACTTCGAGTTACGGTTTCTTCTTTTCCTGTTAATGGATTTACTCCTAAGTAAATAGTAAAACGAAATAATATTGTACTATCCTTTAATTGATATGATTTAATTTGTGGGTACTTTTTCGAAGTGTTTTGCAAGTTATATATCCTCCTAAATTTAATTTTATTTGATTGAGAAGATTAGTTTTGCGAAGTAATTCCCCTCAAATCTCTAGTTTTAAAAGCTATTTTGTTTCATAAATTCGTCTAATGCTGATTTAGATACACGTCGAATACGACCAATTTCTGCTACCTCTAAACCCATTGCACGAAAAGTCATTAGCGTTTTGTAAGATACATTTAAATACTTAGCAGCAGTTTGTAAATTCATCCATTTATCATTTTCTAAGTCACGTGGTTGCATCCGAATTTCCTCCTTTTCTTTTTCTTGCTAGAAGACTTGATATCTAGCTTTGTTGTTTAAAAGCTGGAAATATAATAACAGCCGTTTTTTCATATTCGAATAGCTCGGTTAAATTTTTTTATCTTTGTTTACAAAAGGAGATAAGATAATAAATTCTTTTCGTCCTGATTTACCACCTAAGTCAAACTGGATAAAGCCACGTTCTTCTAAAATTTTTAATGCTAGGTTAAAGGTTGGGGCAGTAGTAAAAATCTTTTTTGTCTTTTGCCATAAATCTTGCTTAGAAACTTTACGCTGTTTTTTTTCTTCTGTTAGTAGTTCTAACTTACGTAGTAAATATTGAGCCATATCGTTCGATTCTTTGTTAAACATGATTCCAAAAGCGTTAGTAATTTGGGAATCAAAATATTCCTTTAACTTTAGTGCATCCTTTAACGTTTTTACTTCAATTGTCGTAGGAATATCTGATTTTTCCGTAGCGATATCGGTGTGTTTAGCAACATGTAATAAACCTGTAATTCGTAATAAATTGCCGATGATTTTCCCACCCCAACTTTTTAAGGAGTCACAATATAGCTGTTCAGGTAAAAATAATGTCTCCACATGGTGTTCAAATTTCTTCAGAACATCGTAGGATTCCGAGGAAAGTTTAAGTGCAACAGACTCTTTATCTTCGAAACTTAGTAGTTTAGAAATTAAATTATTATATAAATATTTAGTTTCAGAATCTACTGGTTTAGCATTGTACACATCTCGTTTACCTAAAAAATCATCAGGCATAGCGATTAAAAAACGAGGAATTAAGCCCCTATCAATGATCTTCTGGGGCATATCCTGAATAACGGTCGGCTGGGCTGAGATGCAAATTGTTACCAAAGGTTCTTCTATTCGTTCAGTATCTCTTGAGATTCGGTCAGTTCGCAGGGAGTCACCAGAATAACCCTTTAAATACACATCTAGTTTACTTGTTTCTAATTTAATAGATGATTTTAACCGTTCAAATAAATCTCCTTCTGAAGAAGCAATCGCAATACGTTCAGAGTTTTGGGAAATCCTAGAGACGATTACTTCTTCAGTTGAGTTATCTAAAATGAGGGTTGGAGCTGGCTTTGGTTTTAGTTTTTCTCCTAAGGTCCACAAATTTTCCAAATAATCTAACAGCTCATTATTACCTGATTTTGCATATTCATTTTCAAGTTTATCTATACGCTTATTTAGTAAAGATAGTTGTTTTTCATTCTTTATTTGCACTTCTTGATGCGATTTAATAAGGTTCGATTCATAATCGAATAAAGGTCTCATCATTAATCCAAAGACAGTCGATTTACGATTTGATGCTTGTAATAACACGGCTGTGTATGTGTTTAAAGGTTCTTTCCAGTCTTCGATTGGTTCAACGTGAAACTTTTTTTGTAAAACAGTTGATAGTACACCAATTAAACAAACTGCAGCAAGATCTACTGGGGTCTGTGTAAAGCGACTTACTGCAAAAACCATATTTTTCAAGGTGTTCGGAAAAACATTAACGTCAAATTGCTTTAGAGCTGATTCTTCAAATGTTATTGGTGGTTGCCACTCAAGACCATACTCATCAAGACTATTAATGCTTTCATACAACTCTTCAAAGAGATTATTACTTAATTGAAGTCCGCCGCTTCTAACATTAGGTGAGATTTCACTTTCAAAATCTAGTTCTAATTTAGCTTCAGCTAATTTTAGTTTTGAAAAATCGCTTTCTACTTCTTGATCTTCTTCTTGTTCAAATTCATTACATTCCTGATTGATTTGCATATCGTATTTTCCTCCGTAATTACTAATTTTCATGCCTAGGTACCTAAAACATTAAAAAATGCATTGATAGTTACCCTTCCGGATAGGGTGCTGTTGAATCCTAGAAGGACTAAAAAGCTTGTAATACAAAATTTGAAGTATTCTACCAGGGCATTTTAAATATTCGAATAGCTTTAATCATTTTTTTGAAAAAATTTTTTAATGTAAATGTGCCAGTGAATTGTTTCAAATCTGCAAATCAGTATATCTTTAGATTTTTTAATTCTTATAGGTATAAAGAATCGTTTTGAAGGTTGGAAAATAGTTTTGTAATCAGCAATGAAAAAAGCAAAAAGGGTCACCCGTTAGGAAAACCCTTTTCGCTCTTTGATATATGATTTGGTTTCAATTGAGGAAAAATAAATTTTGCATTTAATTATTAGAAAGAAAGGCTTTCATTACTAGTTCACGCTTTTTATCCTTATCTGATTTTACATAGTTACTTTGACTATATCTTTCTAAATATGTTTGCTGGTTTTCGATAGCTTGTTTTCTGTTTTCTTCCGCTGCTAACTTAGCTAAAAGAGCCTTTTCTTCAAGTTGGCGTTCAAAAGCTTCCTTTGCTTGTAAAAAATGTTCAGCGTATTTTGATTGATTATTAATTTCGAAGTCTAGGTCCGCTAGGCTAAGATTTTCATTGTTTATTTTAAATGCTTGAGAAAACGTTAGTTTATAAGGCACTGCGAAGAAGTGTGCTTTCGACGGTAAAGTATTTGGATGTTCTAAAACATGAAAAGCTTCAATAGAAATGGCTTCATTAGCCGGCGTAATATACATTATACTTTTCACGTTTAAGTCTGTTTTAGGTAACTTTAGTACCGCCTGTAGGTCCTCTAATTCCCCTAGTTGTTTTAAAAAATCCTGCCAATGAATATCCGCTTTTTGACTTGTTAGCGCCTCTAGTTCTGTTCTCCAAAGGACAAGTGATTGTCCATCAATATCAATGCCCAAATGGTTGCGCTCAATGAAAAATAGCGGTTCGTAACCTAATGATGCATAATGATTTTTTTGATTTTGAATGGATTTTGCAATAGCTTGATCTGTAGATGCAGTAATGTTAGTGACAACTGTAATTGCGTACTTATAATTATTAATTTTTAAAGTGATGTCTGGGATGTGTTTTGAAAAGTCCAGGTTTAGATATCCTGGATTGACTGTAACGTGTGGATAAACTTTTGCTAATACATTTAATTCGTCGTTTATTAAAGCTACTATATGTGGTTGTCGTGGTGTGTCATTCTTCTTTTGCTTTTCATACTTGCTATAACGTGCTTCGCTTTGTTTAGATGCTTCACAACTCTCCCCGTGCAAATGTGAAAAGAAATTCCCTAAAATCTCTCCGCTTTTTACATATAATTGCGCTTTGCAGTATGGGCAAATAAAAGTCCCTTTTTTGGCAATTTGTTTATGATTATCGATTTCAGGTGCGGGTAAATTTTGCGGGATTATGTAAAGGCTATCATCGTTTGTATGCCAAGCTTCTCTCATAATAAAACCTCCAGTAAAATGGTATTTATAAGTTATACGAGTAACTTTATTGAAGGTTTCACTATTTGGAATATAAATCAATTACCCATTTGTATAGGCAATCGTTATACTTATAGTAAGAATAGAAATGGAGGTCATAATATGGAATACTCTGCGGGAATTACAAGTGAACGTTGGTACCAGCAAGATATTGAGTATGTTTTGGCCTTATTAGAAAAAGGTCTGAGTCGAGAAGAAATTCGAGAAATTGTATTAAATGAAAATCCATTTTTAGTGAAAACAGAGTCTGCCTTACAAAAGAGATTTCAGTTAGCTTATAAAAGAGCTATTAGTTTAACTAACGAGCTTAGGAGCTACTATTTATCAGGAACTAAATACGATCAAAAAGCTTTAATTTTATATACATTTTTAAAAACATATCGCTATGCATATGAAAGCTTATATGAATTAATTATTTATCGCTATCAACAGAAAAATAAGCAATTGGTTTTAGCCCATTTAGAATCATTTATGGAAGAAAAGGAGCAACAATCGAACAAAATTGCGAATTGGAGTATTGTTTCTAAGAAAAGAATCAATAATACACTACTATTATTATATAAAACGAGTGGTATAATAGACCTAAGTGAAAGCATTTATACAATTGCACCATTACATGTCAGTCCACAATTAAAAGAATACGCATTCAAAAATGATCCATTATTAACGGCAATAATTACGTTACAGGTAGGTGGAAATATTGACGATTTATAAAAGGCTAGAACAATTAGAAGCAAGAATTCATCAAGAGGGCTTTACTAAGCCTACTGGTATTGGCAGTGAAATCCCGCACTTTGTATTTGATTATCCAGCAGAAGACGAGCTAATCGTCCGTACATATACAGAAGGGCTATTAAAACGTACACCATTGAATATTAAAGAAATCAACTTATTTGAATTCTTGCTTGCGTTATTTGAAGACGATTTAGAGGAACTTATTGAATTAGCTGAAGAAGAAGGATACGAAGAACTTTCACAAGCGATTCAAACTGTACTTGAAGATCGTACACTATTAGTAGATAGCTTTATTGAAAAAGCAGGGGATGCAGAGCTAATCTTTATCACAGGGGTAGGCACAGTTCATCCGTTTATAAGGTCTAGCCATTTATTAAAGAAACTATCGAACCATGCAATTAGGACGCCATTAGTACTTTTTTATCCAGGCCATTTTACAGGTCTTGATTTACGTTTATATAATCAATTCCGTCATGAAGACGAATATCAAATTACACGAATTTCATAGGGAGTGCTTTAAATGATCATTAAAGATATTTTTAAAGAAGATATTAATCGTCCCATTAATGGTGTTGTACAAGCCGGACAAACAGACGAAGAAACAATTCACACAGAGTTAAAGGAATACGTTGTCACAGATGAGATTTTAAATAGCTTAAAAGATTTTTATAAAAACTATGAAGATGTCTATAAAGTACCTACAAAGGACGTAGGGGTATGGATTTCTGGCTTCTTCGGTTCAGGTAAATCGCACTTTTTAAAAATTCTTTCATACCTACTCGACAACAAAGAAATTAAGGGATGTGCGCCATTTGAGTATTTCGAGGACAAAATTAAGGATGATGCGTTATTAGCAGCGATGCGTCGAATCGGTGCTAAAGAGTCCGATGCTTTATTATTCAATGTTGGCTCTGAAGCAAGTACAAATGCGACTCGCGGCAGTAAAGAAAGCATCATTGAAATTATTTTGCGTATTTTTAACGAGCATGTTGGGTATTCAACAACTCTTTGGGTTGCCGATTTCGAACGTCAATTAGAGCGTGAAGGGAAGTACCTTGCTTTCACGAATAAAATTGAAGAATTGTACGGCGAAACGTGGCAAGACTATCGTTTAAAATTCCGTATGCGTTTCGGAAAAATGATCGCGGCATTAACGGCGATTGGCTATGACGAAACATCTGCTGATTTTATGGTACGTAATGCGCAAAAGGAATTTAGCATTTCAGCGAAAGAACTAGGGAAACTAATCGCTGAATATTGCGAGACCAAAGGTTCAGATTACCGTTTAGTATTCCTAATCGATGAAGTAGGACAATACATAGGCATGGACAACAATTTAATGTTGGACTTACAAAACGCAGTGGAAGAAATCGGTGCTGCAACAAACGGACAAGCTTGGATTGCCATTACATCACAAGAAAGTATTAAATCAGTAGCAAACGTAGTCGATACAACGAGTTTCTCGAAAATCCAAGGCCGCTTCAAAACACGTATTAATCTATCAAGTTCAAATACAGATGAAGTATTAAAGCGCCGCTTATTAGAAAAAAATGAAACAGCTATGAAGACACTCGAAGCGATTTATGAGCCAAATGAACAATTAATTCGTAACCGTCTATCTTTTGATAAAGAAAAAACACAATACCGTTCGGCTTACCGCACTACTGAAGAATTTGTTGCGATTTATCCATTTGTACCTTATCAAGTAGAGCTTTTACAGGCAGTGCTTGAAAAAATCGGTATTCACGGTGAAGGAAGTTCTTACGCATCAAGAGGGGAACGTTCACTGTTAAAATCATTCCAAGATGCTGCAATTAAGCATAATGGTGATCAGGTTGGTACATTAGTAACGATGGCAGAATTTTATCCAACGATTCGTCAGCACTTAGAGTCAACGATTGTACAAACGATTACGAAAGCAGAAAACCGAGCTATTAATAATGAAGGATTATTTGCAGCAGATGTTGATATTTTAAAGGTCCTTTATTTAATCAAAGGCGTTGACCACATCCAAGCAACACCTAATAATATTGCAGCGCTACTGCTAACACGCATCGATGCTGAGCAAAACGAAACAGCGATTAAAGAAACGTTAAATCGTTTAGAGCAAACGATGTTTATTGAAAAACATGCAGACGGTACGTATTCATTCCTTTCAGACGAGGAACAAGAAATTAATAGTGAGATTCGTAACGTAGACATTAATGCTAGTACAATTAAGGCAAACTTAGCAGAGACATTTTTCTCGGAAATGTATGATAAGGCGAAATTTACAAATAGCAAAGGCTTTATCTTTGAATATAATAAGCGCTTTGATAACTATTCAAAATCGAATATGAAATATCCTCTAACGATGCAAGTCATTACAGGTTCTATGTCTCCAGCAGAAGCTGCTTTGCAATCTGTTGAAGGACAAATGGTTATATATTTAAACGAAGAGCTAGTGGTAGAGGCGGAAGAAGCCATTCAATTATCAGAGCAAATTCGTCGTTATGTATCTGCAAAGCGTAACCCAAGTACGACACAAGCCCAGCATCGTATTTATGATATGAAATTAGCAAGTGTCGATGATTATGATAAAAAAGCAAAGGAGATATTAGCAAAAGCGTGCGAATCAGCAACGTTTTATATTCAAATGCAGGAGCGCACATTCCGTGGTAGCTTTGAAAAGCAAGTGAATGATGCATTTGAAATGCTCGTAAAAAACACATATAAATATTTAGAATATATCGATGAGCCAATCCCTATGAAGAATGTGACGGCGGAATGGAAACGTATATATGAACAAGGAATTCAGCAAGATTTGCTAAATACAACAGGGAATATTCGAGCGTATAATGAAATGCTTCGTTACTTAGAAGAGCTGATTCGTTTACATCAAAAGCCATCATTAAAAGAGGTTCTAGATAAATATAGTCAAGTGCCATATGGTTGGACAGAAATTGATACAATCGGAATTTTGGTAGCGTTAATGCATGATAGTAAAGTGAAACTTACGATTACAGATGAGCTATTTAGCCCAACTATCGCAACGGATTTTTATACAAAATTAAATCGTGCGACAGATCGCGATAAAATCCGTGTAGTACCTGAAATTGAAGTTGATCCGAAAGTACGACGAGACTTCATGGCACTATATAAAGATTTATTTGGTCGATTAGATGGTGGGGATTCTTATCAAGAATTTGCAGACGCTTTAACTGCGGCAATGGATAAACATTTTAGCGAACCACTTCAAAACATTACGGATTGTTATCAGCTAGGTAATTCATCACAATATCCATATCCTGAATATACAAAAGTAGTTGCAATTTCAAATGATATAAAACGCTTAATGCAAATTCGTGACCCAGAACAGCTAGTGAAGGCTTTTATAGATGCAGAAGATGAACTGTTTGAAGCTCAAGGAGAGCTTGAAGATTTAGCAGGATTTTACTTAAATGCACCTATCAAGCGTTTTGATGAAGCGGTACAGTTTTTAAAAGCTATTCACAACGATTTAACACATACACAGTCGAATGAAGTGAAATTATTAAAGAAACAGCTTACTGATATTTTAGTGAAGGCACAGCCGTATCGTGATATCCCTTTAATTCCGTCGATCATTGAAAAGCTACAGCAGGCAGTTGCGCAGGAAGTGATTGAACATAAGAAAGCAGTTGATACACAAATTACACAGCTAGAGCAAAAATTAAGTGAGCTTCTAGAATACTATTCAAATAATGAAGCGGTAAGTAACTTAATTGCTGACAGGATGCCTCGATTTACGAATGTACAGCAACAACTATCAGCAGCCGATAGTTTAATAATGATTCAAATGAAATTAAGCGAGCTTCGAGATATGACAGTGCAAATTCAGCAAGCAGCAAAACAAAAAGAAGACGAATTACTTCGTATAGTGAAGAAGCCAATAGGTGAAACACCACCCGGGGCTACACCAACGACAGTTATACGTGAAAAAGGCACGAAGGTCATTTCATCGCAAACGCTACGTGGCATGTTAGTGAAAACAGAAATTCAAACACAGTCAGAATTAGATGATTTATTAGAAGAGTTAAAACAGCAGTTATTAAAAGAGTTAAAAGACAACACATTAAAATTTGAATTATAAAAGGGAGGGGATTTCCCTTTCTTTTACTTATAAGAGGTGAGCAAAATTATGAATAAAACCGCATTGAAAAACTTTGCAACTTGGTCACGTCGTAAATTAATTGAGCAAGTCCAAACAAAAGCCCTTTTATACGGAATCGATGAAAAGAATAGTTTGCATATCGAAGAGCAGTTTGGACAGCTGTTAATTAATGGTAAAACTTATCCACTATCTATGAAGCCCGCATTTACGGCATTACATAAGCAGTTAGAACAAAAAGGTTATAAACAACTCCTTGAAGAAGCAGCTTACACCTGGTTTAACCGAATCATCGCTATTCGTTATATGGAAGTACACGAATACTTACCAGAGCGGGTGAATGTGCTATCAAGTAGTGTCGGGCGAGTGGATCCAGATATTTTATTTGAATATGACACGATGGATTTAGCTATTAAGCAAGATGAGGTAAGAGAATTGCTAATTTCCGGTAATACAGAAGGTGCTTATCGCCAATTATTTATTGCACAATGTAATGCATTAAATTCGATTTTGCCATTTATGTTTGAAAAGATTCAAGATTATTCAGAGCTACTACTTCCAGACTTTTTACTAGATGCAGAATCGACTATTAAAATACTTGTGCAAAACGATGAATTAACGAATAGCTTTGAGGAAATCGAAGTTATTGGATGGCTGTACCAGTATTATAATACCGAACCCAAAAATGACATTTTTAACGCATTAAAAAAGAACAAAAAAATAGAAAAATATAGTATTCCTGCAGCTACTCAAATATTCACACCTAAATGGATTGTGAAATATTTGATTGAAAATTCATTAGGTAAAATAGCCAATGACAGCAACATGAATTTTAAAGGGAATATGATTTATTCAATTGATAGTTTAAAAAATGCTGAGAATTTAAATGCTTCAGATATAGATTTTACTAAACTTCACTTTTTAGATCCATGTATGGGATCGGGACATATTCTTATATATGCATTCGATTTATTATTCGATATTTATTCGGAAATAGGATACGTCCAAAGGGATATCCCTAAGATGATAATTGAAAATAATTTATTTGGATTTGAGATAGATACTAGAGCCTATCAATTAGCTTGCTTCTCTTTGATAATGAAAGGAAGATCAGTTAACCGAAGTTTTTTTAGAGAACCAATAAGTCTAAATTTAAGATTATTAAAAGATTACAATATAACAAATAAAGAGAAAATTTTTGAATTACTTGAGATAGATCTCCCAAATAAAGATAGTCTAAATGAAATAGTTGTTAATTTTAAAGAATTAAGTATGTTTGGGGCATTGGTCAATCCGAAAATAATTGAATTTGATACTTATATTAATACTCTAATAAAGATATTAAATGAAAAAGAGCAGCTTAGTTTTGCTGATATAGAAATGATTGAAGATATAGAAAACATGATTGAATTATTAGATTTGGCTAAAATATTGTCTAACAAATACGATGTAGTTGTTACAAATCCTCCTTATTTAGCATTGAAAGGTATGAACAAAAAACTTGCTGATTTTGGTAAAGAATATTTTCCTAAATCTAAAAATGATCTGTTTTCGATGTTTATAGAAAGATGTATGAAATATACTAAAAAACAGGGTTATATTTCAATGATAACTATGGAATCCTGGATGTTTTTATCTAGTTTTGAAGATATAAGAAAATGTATTTTAAATGATACTACTATTTATAGTATGCTCCATATGCCATATGAAGGAAAAGGTAGAACAAGCTTGGGAATTAACTTTGGAACTGTGGCAATGGTCTTGAAAAATAATCATTTGGAAGGCTATATTAGTAGTTTTAATTGTTTAAGGTATGATGAGATTGATGAGGACGGTGTACCTTATAAATTTCCAAGTGATAATAAAAGAAATACTAAAACAAATATAAGTAAGTTTAATTTAATTCCAGGGACGCCGGTTGCATATTGGACTCCAGATAATCTATATGAAATTTTTAGCAATGCACCGAAATTATCTGAAGTTGCTCAGGCTAAGGTGGGTGTACAGACGGGAGATAACGAACAATTTATTAGATATTGGTTTGAGGTTGATAGTGCTAACATTCAATTTGATAAAAGTTTAGAATCTAGAAAGTGGGTGCCTTGTGCTAAAGGGGGTCCCTTTTGTAAATGGTATGGTAACCGACTGTATGTGATTGATTGGAATAATAATGGAATGGATATTAAGAATCATCCTAGTTCCGTTGTAAGAAATGAAGATTACTATAGGAAGAAAGGACTTGTTTTTTCTAATATTACTAGTGGAAAATTTAGTTTGAGGAAACATAATGGAAATGCGATTTTTGACCAAACAAGCCCTTTAATTTTATTTGAAGAAGATAAGGTACAAAATTATGTTTTAGGTTTATTAAATTCTTCAGTTATGGATGTATTAAGTGAGATTTTAAGTCCTACAATGCACTTTAATGTAGGGGAGATAGTTAATTATCCAATAATTTTGGATTTAGATAATTTAGATAGAATTAACCAGATGGTAGAACTCTTAGTATCAATTGCAAAAGAAGAAGAACAAAAAAATGAATGTTCTATAGAATATGAAATGCATCCATTTTTAAGATACAGGAGTTTGAATCTATTAAAAGACATAGAAATAAAATACAAAGAAAATATTGAAGTTATAAAATTTAGAAGTGAAAGTACTATGTGTGAACTAAATAAAATTTTTATGAGTTTATACAAATTAAACGAAGAAGATATATTGGAACCTACACCATTGAGTAAGGTGATTAATTATACAGAATTAGATGCAAAATCCTTGATATCATATTTTGTTGGGTGTGTATTTGGAAGATTTGAATTGGAGGGTTATTCCAAAAGTGAAGGTGCTATCTTAATAAGTGAAAGATATTATTTTGAAAATGATATAATCTTAAATCTTCGTAAATTTTTATCGGTTTCATTTTCACCAAACTTAGTAGAAGAAAATATTCAATGGTTAGCAGAAGCGCTTGATATAAAAAAAGGCGAGGATGCTGAAACCCGTTTACGTCGCTATTTCCTAGACGAGTTCTTTGCAGATCATTGCAAGATGTATCAAAAACGTCCAATATACTGGCTTGTAGACTCTGGTAAACAAAAAGGGCTACGCACATTAATATACATGCATCGCTACCAACCCGATACAATGGCGACAATTCGCTTCGAGCATTTGCAGGAAATTCAAGCGAAATATCAGCAAGAAATTGCCGACTTAGAAAATCGTTTAGTGAATCCGAACTTAAGTGCAACGGATAAGAAGAAGTTAAATGCTGAGAAAGTGTCGTTTGAAAAGAAAATCGACGAGCTTCGTGAGTTTGATAAACGTTTAGCAGCCATTGCCGCAGAAGAAATCGAAATTGATTTAGATCACGGTGTGAAGGTGAATTACGAGAAACTCTATCGTGGTGGAAAAGGCGTTTTAGCAAAGATTAAATAATTACTGAGCAATAAAACATTCGTTATACTATTTTTATAGTGTAGCGAATGTTTTACTATACAAAAACAAAAGCACTTCAGCCCTATAATGTAGTGGATAGAAGGATCAGGAAAATGCTTCTCCACCCCTGCTCATGTAGCGGGGAAAGGTGCTGCTCAAATCGGTAGTATAAATAATTTTAGAGAGGAGCTTTAAATTGAACGTATTACAATTACTGAAAGAACGCATAGAAGATGAATTACATAAAATGAACAAGCCCCGCACGGTTGTTTTTTGGTATGACGAGCAGCGGGAGCATACGGTGGAATCACTAAAGGAAGAACTAGCAGATCAACCGATTCATGTACGAGCTTTGACGCGTAATAATTTCTTTTCGTTAAAGATTGAAATTGAAACAGAGAAAAAAGACGAATCGTTTTTACTATATGCGAATTTTGCAAAGCCTGAAAAGGAAAAAAATTATTTACTTGATATGGAACTGTATGGTACAGAATTTAAGGCGGATACAACGGCTTTATTTGCAGAGCAGTTACAAGTGAGTGACGCACTGCTGCGTGAAATGATGCTAAAGTATCCAGAGTTTTACAAAAGTGCTGAGCGTAAAGAAAAGCTGAAAAAAGTGTTGAAGCCACAAGCGAGTGAACGTGAATTTGAATATGCGACTTTAGCAGTATTAACTGGGGCGCAAGTTGCGGATATGGACAAAATTGCGCAAAATCTATTGATGGCTGGCTTACATGAAGATTCGAATGAGTTATATAAATCGATTGTGAAGCGTTTCAGTAAAGAGCAACTCTTTGTTTTATTAGGACAATATTTCGGTGTTCATATTGAGGCATATACATTGCAACATTTAATGGAGCATATTTTGTATGCCCATTTCCAACGTTATGCGCAGTTTGAGGATGCTACATTGCAGAGAAAGTATGAAACGACACGTGCTAATGCCAGCGCATTATTTGTAGATGATTGGTTACAAACGAAGGACAGTGAAGTGTTAGAGCAGTATATGCAAGAAATAGAAGGCACGTTTTCAATCGTCGAATTGTTAAATGACCGTCCAATTGAGCATTATGCAAATATTTCAACGTTCCCGGTTATAGATGTTTTATTAATTGAAAAGCTGACGAAAGAGCTACTGCATCAAACTGCTAATCTAGAGGAATGGAAAGAAATTTTACAAAATCATTTAAACATGCATTGGGCAAATCGTAACGAGCGTATTCGTGGACTTTTAAATGTCTTAGTTTATGCGGTAGATTTAACGATGCATAAAACGCTGTTAAAGCAATATGATACACGTATTCCGTTATATGTTCAGTATGCAAGTAATCTTTATTTAATTGATCAGGCATATCGTCGTTTTATAGTAGGATATATGCAACTTGAAAATAGAGAAGTATTAGACGAGTTAGCTGAAAAGTTAACGAACTGGTATGAAAATAAGTATTTATCAAAAGTAGCGGAAGAAACGAATTTTACTTTAGAACAAGAGGAATTAGGGAAGCTCCCAAAACAGGCTAATTTCTATAAGGAAAATATTGAACCGATTATGCAAAAGGAATCGACGCGTGTATTCGTCATTATTTCAGATGCATTACGTTTTGAAGCAGGGGCAGAGCTACGTGAGCGATTAAATGTACGTGCAAATGGTAGTGCTACGATTAGTCCACTCGTTGCGAATATGCCAACCTATACACAGCTTGGTATGGCATCACTATTACCGCATAAAAAGTTGACGATTGCACAGAACGGAACAGTATTAGCAGATAGTGAGCCGACAAATGGTTTAACGAATCGCATTAAGATTTTACAAAAATCTGAGCTAGAAGCGATTGCTTTCCGATTTGATGAGATTATGTCTTGGTCACGTGCTACAGCTGAAGAGCAATTAAAAGGGAAACGTTTAGTTTATGTGTATCATGACGTGATTGACGCAGCGGGTGATTCAGTTAAATCAGAGCGTGAAACATATGCAGCAGTTGAACGAGCGATGGATGATTTAGCGAAGCTTGTAGACCTGCTTTCAAGATGGCAGGCGAAACGTATATTTATTACGGCAGACCATGGGTTTTTATATCAAAATTCAAAAGTTGAAAATGCTGAGAAAGTAACAAGTGTTGACGGCGAGAAATTTGATAGCAATCGTCGCTTTATAATTGGTGAAAACTTAGTTATTGGTGCAGGGGCAATTGCTGTACCAGAACATTTTACGACATTACAAGGTGCGGAGAAAGCTATTGCGAAAGGTATTAACCGTTTCGTTGGTGGCGGGGGTCTACAATTTGTACATGGTGGAGCAACACCACAAGAGGTAATCACACCGTTAATTGATTATCGTCGTACGTCACAAGCGACACCTGTTGAAATTAGTGTAGCAATGCCATCACGTGTTATTAAAAACTTCCGTGTTGAAGTGCCGCTGTATCAAGAACAAAGTATTTCGACAGAATTTATGGCGCATACCGTTCGATTTGCATTTTATTTAGACGGGGAACGTATTTCAAATGAGGTCGATAATACCTTTAATATGCAGGGACAAAATCACGAACGTACTGCGAAACTGGTATTTGATTTAACCGAGCAATATTATAAAGCAGGTCAAAAATGCACACTGAAAATGGCGACAGTAGAAGGAAACAAAGTAACGCCTTATAGTGAAGCTGAGTTTACTATTCATATGTATAACGTATTGTTTTAAAAAAATGAGTCCTTTTGTTAGATAGTTATCCTAGCTAAAGGACTTGTTTTTTAGAGAGTTATTTAAGTGGTGGTATAAATTATATATAATGTAAAATATAATATTTTAAAATAATTATGTGGACATGAAAGAAATAAGTTTAGACAAATAAAATCATTAGGGGAATGTAGTATGAGTAGCAATTTGTTTATAGCGTCTAAGTACGATTTAAAAAATGCTATAGTTAGAATTAATGTGAAATTTAACTTAGAAAAATTTCATAGAAATCTTGAAAAAGAAATTGGTCATTTTTTTTATTATAATAGGGTTTCAGAAACACTTTATTACGCAGAGATTGTTTCAATTAAGGAATTTCAGAATATAGAAGAATTAAAAGAATCTATTAGTGAATTGGTATGTGCGGTACAATTCAATAATGTTTTTTTTCAAATCCTATTTAAAGATTCTATACGTGAAAAGGCTTTAGATATATTAAAAGATGTATATGCTGAAAATAATATTAAGATGATTGGAGATAGAGCATTTTCAATTTATCATACGTTAAAATTAGGTAACTTTCCTTATTCGCGTCCTATTCTTGATAAAACTACGTTTATGGTAAATGATGTATTTAGAGATATGCTTTTATATGATAATTCTATGATTCCTCTTGAATTAGAGGAAAGAAAAACTTATGCAAAAATAGTAAATGAAGATGGTATATTTTCTTTAACACTGACGAATGAAATTATGTTGGAGGTAGATTATCAATATCTTTTAGGAGAAAAGCATAGGGAAATTTATCGCCCATATTTTTATGAATTTTTTCTGAGCCAAAGCGATCAAGAATATTTAAAGGAAAAATTAGAGGATCAGAGTTATAGTGAAGAACTGCTATATGAGATTGAAATAATTCGTAAAAGGGATAAAGAAAAAAGGATAAAGCAAGGCTTAGAAGAAAAACTATTGGAAGGTGAACTAATATTTAGTGCCTCGCCCGTTAAAAGTATCCCAGCATACATAAAGATTATACATACAAATAAAGATGGCTCTATTAATCAAGCTTATAATAAAATCACAAACTTATTAATAAAAAAAATGACTGTATTTAAAGAAAAGGAAAAAATAGAACAAGTATTTATGGAGAAAATTCCAATAGTAAATAAAGCGAATATAAATTATGAGGTCAAGATTTATAATGTCGGGCAAGGAAATTGGATTCATATTTTAGTCTATGAAGGAAAAAATTTAATCTCAAAAATTGTGTTTGATATTGGTATTGGAAGTCATTTGGATAATAGTTTAAGAGCGTCTATTACAAAGCAGGCAGCAAGTGAAATACAAGATAAATATATATTTGTATTATCACATTGGGATTTAGACCATATAAAAGGGATTATAGAATTGAAAAAAGAACAATTTGAGACAACTTGGATTATTCCAGAACTACCGGATAACCCTAGTAATGGCGCAAATAGACTGGCCGCATTTTTAACTGTTAATTTAAATGTAACATCAATTTTTATCTCTAATGATTTAAATGGACAAATCATATTTGATAATACATATTTTAAATTAGGAAAAGGTAAGGGAAATGGTTATTGGAAAGAATGTGATATTTGTAGGAGTAAAGCTATTCTAGGTTGTCTTGAATGGCGTAGAGATGTTTCTTATACAACTGCGAATAACTTAGGGTTGATTTTAGTTATCAAGACTGAAAGTAAACAGATGCTATTTCCTGGGGATTGCGAGTACATACAATTTCCAGACAGTCTTGTTAATAATCAAAATTATGACGCTTTAATTGTTTCACATCATGGAGCAGAAATAAAACAATCAGATTTAGAATCGCTAGGATTTAGCAAATATGGAACGGATAAATTTGCGGTAGTTTGTGTAGGGAAGAATAATGATTATCCTAAAGAAGGTCACATAAAAAGTATAGAATCTCTAGAATTTAGAGTATTAGAGACGAGAGATTATAAAGATGTAAGTAATCCATGTCAATTAAAGTTACACTAATTTTATTAATGAATTTCAAAATTTGATTTAATGGCATCTTATTATCTT
>Ga0209025_1002433_pt1 | contig 19753 bp, 15 predicted proteins | sample AraplaMF_Col_mLB_FD_184256 | JGI IMG/M metagenome (GOLD analysis project Ga0209025, IMG submission 184256) | Arabidopsis root microbial communities from the University of North Carolina, USA - plate scrape MF_Col_mLB (SPAdes) (version 2) | ecosystem: Host-associated > Plants > Roots > Endosphere... | reverse complement strand
GTAACATGGTAATTGATATTGGCGGTGGGACAACCGATATTGCTGTATTGTCTATGGGAGATATCGTCACCGCCTCTTCAATTAAAATGGCAGGGGACAAGTTTGATATGGAGATTTTAAACTATATTAAACGTGAGTATAAACTGCTAATTGGTGAGCGTACTGCTGAACAAATTAAAATTGAAGTAGGAACTGTTTTCCCAGGTGCACGAAACGAATCAATCGATATTCGTGGACGTGATATGGTAACAGGTCTACCTCGTACAATTACTGTATATTCTGATGAAATTCAACGTGCTTTAAGTGAACCAGTTTATTTAATTGTACAAGCTGCAAAAACTGTTTTAGAACGTACACCGCCAGAGTTATCTGCTGATATTATTGATCGTGGAGTTATCTTAACAGGTGGTGGAGCACTTCTTCATGGTATTGATACATTACTAGCTGAAGAATTAAAAGTGCCAGTTTTTATTGCTGAAGATCCAATGCAATGTGTAGCGGTAGGTACTGGTATTATGCTTGAAAACATTGATAAAATTCCTAGTCGTTATTTAAAATAATAATAATAAAATCTCTAGCCAATGCTAGAGATTTTTTTTTGTATTCCTTTTGTTTAAGTTTTGTAAAAAAAAGGTGAACATGAAGGTAGTTAAATAGCCAATAAAGAAGGGATATACGTAAAGTTTTTCTGAGTAAATGATTGTAAAGATTGGTTAAATGATTTGTAAATTAGTGATGTTGGAAGTAGCCTGGTCATAAATTTAAGTACCAAAACATCTCGAGGATTGAACAGGGGCAAAACATACTTTATTGGGGAGCGAACGTAAATGAAGGTAAGAAAAGCAATTATTCCGGCTGCTGGACTAGGAACACGATTTTTACCTGCAACTAAAGCGATGCCAAAGGAAATGTTACCAATTGTGAATAAACCAACCATTCAATATATTGTTGAAGAGGCAGTTAAATCAGGAATCGAAGAAATTTTAATTATTACCGGTAAAGGTAAACGTGCAATAGAGGATCATTTTGATTATGCATTTGAGTTAGAGCATCGGTTATTACAAAATAAAAAATATGATTTATTGGAACAAGTTGAGCTTACTTCCTCAATGGCTGATTTATATTACTTACGTCAAAAAGAACCAAAAGGGTTAGGGCATGCCATTTTATGTGCCAAAAACTTCGTAGGAAATGAGCCTTTCGCAGTATTACTTGGCGATGATGTAACAACAGGGACGGTGCCATGTACATATCAGTTGATACAGCAATATGAAAAAGTAAAATCATCTGTCATTGGCGTTAAGCATGTACCTAAAAAACATATCAGTCGTTATGGTATGGTCGAGAGCTGTGAAGATTTAGGGGGTCTATATAAAATAAATCATTTGATTGAAAAACCACCTGTTGGTACAACAACCTCAAGCTTAGCAATTATGGGAAGATATGTGTTAACAGCAGATATTTTTAGTGTTTTAGAAGTAACAGATTATGGAGTGAATGGGGAGTTGCAGCTTACAGATGCATTAGTTGGGTTAAATAAATTTAATCCTATTTATGCCTATGAATTCGAAGGTGAACGTTATGATGTTGGTGAGCCCTTAGGATTAATCAAAACATCAATTAAGTTTGCAATGGAAAGAGAAGAATTTAAACAAGATTTGATTCAATATCTTGAAGAAGTAGTCAGTCAAAACGGGAATGAAAAAACAGTTCACATTGATTAATGATATAGGATGGGGATGGGAATGAAGCAAATTATTGTTGCTGGTACAGGTTACGTTGGTCTTGCCACAGGTGTTTCATTTGCGACAGTTGGTTTTAAGGTTACATGCGTTGATATTGACGAAAATAAAATCAATTTACTTCAAAAAGGCATTTGTCCTATTTATGAACCAGGCTTACAAGAAGCTTTATTGGAGAACATCATACAAGAGCGGATTGATTTTACGACAAATATTGATCAGGCATATAGTAGAGCTGATGTCATATTTATTGCAGTAGGTACCCCGGAATTACCAGATGGTACTGCTAATCTAACATATTTAAAAGACGTAGCAAAAGATATAGCAATTAGAGCTTCAAAGGATCTAGTTGTGGTCATTAAAAGTACTGTACCTGTTGGGACGAATGAAGTTGTAAAACAAATTTTGAAGGATTTTGCTCATCCTCAACTCAAAATTGATGTTGTATCAAACCCTGAATTTTTAAGAGAAGGATCAGCTTTATACGATATTTTCCACGGAGATCGTATAGTCATCGGTGCCGATCATCCTCAGTCTGCATTATACGTAGAGGAATTATATCAATCATTCAATCTGCCAACTTTCATAACAAGTGTTCGAAGTGCTGAAATGATTAAATATGCTTCTAATGCTTTTTTAGCAACGAAAATTAGTTTTATAAATGAAATTGCTTCAATTTGTGAAGCAGTCGGAGCAGATATTGAACAAGTAGCTCATGGCATGGGGCTTGACCGTCGGATAGGGTCTCAATTTTTAAATGCAGGTATTGGATTTGGTGGTTCTTGTTTTCCAAAAGATACGTCTGCGTTAATACAAAGCTCTGCCTCGGAAGGTTTAGAACTAAAACTACTTAAATCAGTTATTGATATAAATGAATATCAGCAATTGAAACTATATGAATTAGCAAAACTTTATTTTGGCACATTGAAAGATAAACAGATAGTAATTTTAGGGGCTAGCTTTAAACCGAATACAAATGATATACGCCATGCGCCTTCTATTGCTTTGATAAAAGAGTTTTTAAAAGACGGGGCGAATATAACTATATATGACCCAATCGCTCTGCCAGAAGTAAACAGAGAGTTTGGAGATGTAGTGAAGTACTCCAATGAATTATATGAAGCTATTTTAAATAAAGATGCCGCATTCATTGTAACAGAATGGAATGAAATTGTTCGAGCAGAGCTCAGTCAATTTGAAACAAGAATGAAAAATCCACTTATATTTGACGGGCGAAATTGTTTTAACGTAGAAGAAGTCCAAAATACAAACATACAATATTATTCAATCGGCCGAAAACCAGTAAATGTCAATTTAAAAGTCGTACAGAAGCTATAGCATTATAGCATACGGACAAATAGTAAAAACAACCCTTGTTACAACTACATGTAGCAAGGGTTATTTTTATGCCAAAAAGGCTGATTAAAACATGTTGTAAATTCGATTGGTTAGAAATCAATACATGAAATGAAAGAATTTGGAAAAAGTATAGAAATATAAAGCCATAAAAATTATGGACGGTGGTAACTAATGTTTAACTATAAAGAAACGAACAGTGCAGTAACGAATAAGAAAATTCCTTTTCAAAATAATATCTCTCGTTCCTTAAGTAAGGATATTTTAGAAAATATAAAACGAATTAAAGATGATTTTGGCGACAGCTCTGATCTGATTATAAGGCATGAATCACTCGGTGAAGGAATGCAATATTCATTTGCAATTATTCATATAGATGGAATTTCAAATGAAAAAATAGTCAATGAAGGAATCATTGAAAAAATCGTAAAAATTAATACAGAAAAAGAAACAACAATGTCTTTATCCGATTTAGAAAATGGTTTAAAGAGTATCATCTCAGTTTCTAGTTTAAAATCTCAATCAAGTTATACGAATCTCTTATCAGCGCTACTCCTAGGTGACACAATCATTCTTTTAGATCATGATACAAATTTCTTAGTTGCGTGTACGAAAATGGTTCAATCTAGAAGTATCTCGGAACCCTCTACACAAACAGTTATTAGAGGTCCAAAAGATAGCTTTACAGAAAGTTTACGTACGAACACTTCGCTCATTCGAAATCGAATCCAACATCCAGCTCTTCGAATTGAATCAATGAAAATTGGTGAAATCACAAGAACAGATGTTGAAATCATGTATATAAAAGGTGTTGTTGACGAGAATTTATTAAAAGAAGTTAATCATCGCTTAGAGGCAATTAATGTTGATGAAATTCTAGAGTCAAGTTATATCGAGAATTATATTCAAAATGACCAAAAAACGATTTTTCCAACAATGCTACATACGGAACGACCTGATGCTGTAGTTGGAAATTTGCTTGAGGGGCGGGTAGCCATTTTTACAGCGGGTACACCCTTTGTATTAATTTTACCTGCAACATTCACACAGTTTTTTCAATCTCCCGAAGACTATTATCAAAGCTCATATATTGGAACATTCTTAAGGATGTTACGATATATGTCTTTCTGGGTAGCCTTATTTGCACCCGCAATATTTATCGCAATTACTTCCTTTCATCAAGCGGTTATTCCAACTGTATTATTAGTAAGTTTAGCCGCACAGCGAGAAGGTGTTCCTTTACCGGCCATTGTTGAAGCAATCGGAATGGAAATGGTTTTTGAGGTATTACGAGAAGCAGGGATTCGAATGCCGAGAGCGGTTGGTCAAGCACTTTCCATTGTAGGGGCCCTGATTTTAGGGCAAGCTGCCGTTCAAGCTGGGTTCGTATCGGCATCCATGGTAATCATTGTTTCAATCACCGCAATTGCGAGTTTTACAATTCCTTACTATAACATGTCAATTGCAGCGAGGATTCTAAGATTTATTTTATTATTAGCAGCAGCCTATATAGGTTTGTTTGGCATATTAATAGGTGGATTAATTATTTTAATGCATATGTGTAGTTTACGGTCATTTGGGGAGCCGTATTTTGCACCATTCGCACCGTTTCGCTTAAGTAGTCAGAAGGATACAATTTTGGTTGTTCCTTCTCAAGGTAATACCAAAACAATAAAAGAACAAAGTAATGGGGAATAAACCATGAAAAAGAAATTTTGTATGATCTTCCTTAGTGTCATTCTATTGTTAAGTGGATGTTCAAATTATAGAGAATTAAATGCATTATCAATCGTTGTTGCGATGGGGTTAGACTATCTGCCTAAAACAAAAGAGTATGAAATGATAGTTCAAATTATTAACCCAAATGCAATTGCGACTCAAACAGGTGCGCAAGGGATTCCAATTATTTCTTTAGTCGAAACGGGTAGAACAATTTCAGAAGCAGCCCGCAAAGTGACAAAAAGAGTTTCGAGGGCAAATGTTTATTCTCATGTAGCACTTGTAGCAATTGGCGAAACTTTAGCCAAAGAGGAATCACTAAATTGGATTTTTGATGTATTTGAGAGGGATTCGAAAATCCGTGTAAATATCCCAGTTATTATTGCAAGGAAAGATAGTCTTTATCGAGTGTTAAATAATATACCACCACTTGATAAACTTCCCGCCAAGTCAATTACAGGGAAAATACAAAATACCTCTAATCTGTTAGGGGAAAATCACGAAACTCAGATGCGTGAAGTCATCTCAGCTATCTCAAGTCCTGGGCGCGAACCAACTATTAATGGCGTAACATTGGCGTATGAAACACCAGAATCAGAATCATTAGCGAATACTGAAAAAGTAAAATCAACTTATGCTGTCATAAATGGAATGGGTGTATTTGATAAAGGAAAATTGGTTGGATGGCTGGATGGGCCACCAGCAAGAGCAGTTCAATTTGTAGATAATTTAATTAAAGAGACCAATATTCAAGTTCAATGTAAAAAGGAGAAATATGATTCATTGGAATTGACGCGTGTAAAAACGCAATCAGATGTAAAAATGAAAAAAGGAATACCGAATATTCATGTAAAAGTAAAGTCGATTGGTCATATTGATGAAGTTTTATGTCGCGATGATTTTAACAAAGCGAAAACACTTAATAAATACGAAAAAGAAAGTGAAAAAGTTGTTAGGCAAATGATTTTAGATGGTTTAACACAAGCTCAGAAGCTTGGCGGGGATGTCTTCGGATTTGGTGACAAACTTCATATAGGCGACCCAAAGGCATTCAAAAAACATGAAAAAGATTGGAATAAAGTATTTAAGAAAGCTAAATTCAAAGTAACTGTAGATGTACAAATTAACAATGTTGGTATGAGAAAACAAACATACCCATATTAAAAAGAAGGTAATGAAATGAATCGGAAATTATCTATAAGTGGCTTTCAGTTTTTTTGTATGATCGTTTTATTTGAAATTGGAAGTTCTTCATTAATTGGTTTGGCAACTGATGCGAGGCAGGACGCGTGGATCAGTTTAATTATTGCATTATTCATAGGCTGTGTATTGTATTATATTTATATTAAATTATTTGAAATGTACCCAGACTTACCGTTTACTCACTATATTCAAAATATATTAGGAAAGTACGCAGGATTATTCTTCGCATTAATTTATACCATTTACTTTATATATATTGCTGGTCGAGTTCTGCGTGATTTTGAGGAGTTATTAGTGATATCTCTTTACAACGCAACGTCTCTGATATCAATTGGCATACTGATGAGTTTTTTAGTTATGTATGCTATATATAAAGGATTTGAGACGTTTGGAAGGGTAAATGAAGTTTCGTTTTATTTAATCATGTTAATTATCGTAGTGGTCATAGGATTTGAGATTGTCGGAAAGTTATTTAACATCAATAATTTGAGACCAGTGTTAGAAAGTGGTTGGAAACCTGTTTTACGTGCTGCGTTCCCATTAACCGTAACTTTTCCTTTTGGTGAAATTATTACGTTAACGATGCTGATGCCACATTTAAGAAAACCTGAAATCGCATTAAAGGTTGGTATGCCAGCGATGGTATTTGCTGGATTATTACTGACAACCTTGACACTTGTGAACATAATGATTTTAGGTGCGGATGTATTAGATCGAGCCTCTTATCCTATTTTAACGGCTGTTAGTTATATAAATATTGCAAATTTCATTCAAAGACTAGATTCATTAATTGTAATCGTCATGGTATTAGGTGGATTTATAAAAGTGGCTGTCTTCTTCTTTTGTGCAGTCATTGGGGCTTCTGATTTATTCAGAGTGAAAAAAAGAGATCAGTTAACCTACCCGATTGCAGTCATAATCGTACTCAGCTCGGTTTGGATGGCGCCTAATTATTTAGAACATTATAAAGAGGGATTAGATGTTGTTCCATACTATTTACATGTCCCTCTTCAAATAGTTGTTCCGATTGCTTTGCTAGCGATTGCAATCATACAGAAAAAGGGAAAAGAAAAAAACAGCTTAGAAAATAACTAAGCTGTTTTTTTGTGATTTATTGGTTAGTTGAATTTTGTGGGTTTTTTGTTCGGTTTTGTATTTTTTTCTTATTCAAGAATTTAAGGACCGCATTTCCGACTGCAAACGGAACAGTAAATAAAAAGATGACAACATAATCCTCACCAACCAACTCCGTTTTACTAACTAGTATATAGCTCCACATTTCAGAAAAACTTGTGCCCTGTATTAAATCAATACCTGCCAATAAACTCATTGTTAATACGAATAAACATAAAAATATGAAAAATATTTTCAAAATATCAACTTCCTCTCAAAACGAAGCAATTGTTTGACATTACTATTTTGGTTGATTATGGAAAAGATTATGCGAAAAGTTAAAGAAAGTCCGACAAGAATCGCGCTTTTTATTCTGAAAATTTAGTATATAATGAATGAGGGTGTAAAAAGGGGGACTTAAATTGTTACAAATTTTTAAAAACCGTAATTTCTTATGGTTATTTTTAGCAAATTTCACTTCTCAGCTTGGATCCGTAGTGGGTATGACAGCATTTATGCTTTATTTGTTAAGAAAGTTTTCTAGTCAACCGTCATACGCGACGATAACGGAATTAACTTATACTTTACCAATGCTTTTTCTATTTTTCTTTGTAGGCGTATTTGCAGATCGGTTAAATCGAAAGAAAATTGCAATGTACTGTGATTATATTAGTGCTCTTTTATCAGTTGTATTATTAATTACAATCATACAAGATTGGATATTTCTATCATTCTGTATTCTCTTTTTAAGAAGTGGTGTCTCAAAATTTTTTCAACCTGCACAGTCTTCTCTAATACAGGGGATTTTAACAGAGGATCAATATGCAACCTCTGCAGGATTAAATCAACTAGTTAGTAGTTTATTTATGCTTTTTGGTGGAGCAATAGGAACTATTGTATTTTGGAAGTTGGGAGTAGAAGCTGCTATTATCATTGATACGATATCATTTATCCTATCTGGACTTCTGATCCAAGTAGCAAAACTCTCTAAAGATATTACAAATCCTAATGGTCACCATACATTAAAAGATTTGAAGTTTACATTAGTTCTAAAAGATTTTAAAGAAGGTATTGTTTACATTTTAAATCATTCACTATTAAGGTCTCTTTTATCAGGATTTTTCCTATTCGGTGTTATTAATGGAGGATTTTCAGTTATGCCTTCATTCATCTTAAAATACAAACTAGCACCTGAGAATTATGAAGAACTATTAATCTATATTGGCGTTGCATTTGGTACAGGTGTATTGCTTGGAAGCATTGTCGGTTCAATGCTAGCGAAAAAGATGCAACTTCAGAATATGATTATTATTGGTCTTACTATATCCGGACTATGTGTCATTGCGGCAGGGTTTTCAACATCACCAATTGCTTACATACTATGGCAATTCATTATTGGACTAATATTACCAATCGTAAATATTGGTATTGGTGGCTGGTTCCCAAAAATTGTTGAAAAGCGGATGATGGGAAGAGTTCAAGGTTGGATTCAACCAATAATACTTTTATCTCAAAGTATTACATTAGGATTGATTGCGCTATTCTATCCTACTATTTTAAAGATTGAATGGTTACATGCAATTGTCGGGTTAAGTTTGTCAATAGTTGGTGTGTATTATTTCGTTGTTTTACCTAAATATATGAAAACTGGAATGAGCAATGCTGCTGTAGAAACTGAAAGGTCAGTTTCACAGTAATCAATATAGCAAGAGCCTGTAACTAAAAGTTGGTTATAGGCTCTTTTTTATATACCATGATGATAAAACTGAGAAAGTAGCTTCAAAGCTAAAAACAGTCTGATTTTATATGCCTTATTTCATATTAATATCCAAATTTTTACTATGGTTCGTTTTTGATACAAAGCTACTATTTTACAACAGAAAACATTTTTCGACATAAGCTATTTGGACCATACAAATAAATACAAGAAGGTATATAATAGAGTTGATGAAATTTATCAAATTTTGCGTATCTTATATACAATGGCTTAATAATAGATAAAAAAATGCACTATTTTTTTAAAAAATAGATTCGTATGAATAGAAGATATATACGTTTTCAATTATTGTGGAATGTCATTTAGTTTCAATGGTTGAAGCTAAATAGATAGGGAGGAGTAGCTTAATGCTAAGAGGTTTTTATGCAGCAGCATCTGGTATGATTACACAGCAAAGAGTAACAGAATACTTGACTAACAATATAGCAAATGCTAATACGCCTGGTTATAAAGGAGAACAAGCTTCTTTGCGTTCTTTTCCAGAATTATTAATGAAAAGAATGAACGCAGAAGATATTCCAGGTAAAAATATTAGTCAAAATGGCCCAACCTTAGGTGGATTGAATACTGGGGTATACATGCAAGAAACACTACCAAAGTTTACACAAGGTGATCTTCAACAAACAAATAAATCCACAGATATAGCGATTCAAGAGCGTGTGATTCCATTCAATACGGCTGCTAAAACAAAAGGAGCCCTATTTTTTGAGCTTCAGAATCCAGATGGAACTGTTCGTTATACTAGAAACGGGAATTTTACATTAGATCAACAAGGTTATCTAACAACGAATAATGGCTTCTATGTTTTAGGTGAGAATAATCGACGTATTCAAGTCCAATCTTCTGATTTCAAAATGCTTGAAGATGGAACAATTGTTGATAATGGACGTAATGCAGGTAAATTAAAAGTTGCATTTTCTGATAATCCAAACGCATTAGTGAAAGAAGGCGAAGGTCTGTTCAAAACGATAAATGGACAAGCACTTCCGACAGCTTCTGGAAATAATCGAATTGCTTTTTCTGTTAATCAAGGATTTATTGAACGTTCAAATGTTGATGTCACACAGACATATACTGAACTTATGTCAGCATATCGTAGCTTCGAAGCCAACCAAAAGGTATTACAAGCATATGATCGAAGCATGGAAAAAGCTGCAAATGAGATTGGAACCGTAAGATAAAAATATAAGAATGTCCATTGGATGTTTTAAGGTTGTCTGAAAAAATTAAAATAACAAAAAATATAAGACAAAAAAATAAATGAGGAGGGAATTCGATGAATCGCATGCTAACAATCGCATCTAATACGATGGGGCAATTGCAAAACCAATTAGATGTAATTAGTAATAATATCGCGAATGTAAACACAGTAGGGTATAAACGTCGTGATACAAACTTTAGTGAAATGCTTACTCAACAGTATGATAATCAAACTCGTTATGATCAAGAAGTGGGTCGTAACACACCTTTTGGAGTCCGTTATGGAGTAGGTGCAAAGCTTGCTCATACAGCGCTACAATTGGATGCTGGTGCAATTCAACGTACGGAACGAAAGCTTGATGTGGCTTTGGTTCAAAAAAATCAGTTTTTCCAAGTAAATGTTACTGAAAATGGCCGTACGGAAACTAGATATACAAGAGATGGATCATTTCAATTATTACCAATAAACGGTGATGGTTCTAGATTGCAGCTTTCTACAAGTGAAGGGCACCCTGTATTAGGTACGAATGGTCCAATTATAGTAGACGGAAATGCAAAAGACTTTTCTTTTAATGAAACTGGTGGTCTGACAGTAACAAACCAAAATGGAACAAGAACAAACTATCAGCTTGCCGTAGTAAATGTTTTAAAACCACAAAACTTTGAAAGTGCGGGTAGTAATTTGTACCGTATTTCTCCAGCAGCAACTGCTGGCCAAACAGTTCGTCCAATTAATGCAAATCAAGTGAGTACGATGGGCGGTGCGCTAGAGCAATCAAATGTTGATTTAGCCACTTCAATGACTGACTTAACAATTACACAAAAAGCTTATCAATTCAGCTCTCGTGCGATTACAATGGCCGATGAAATGAGCGGATTAATTAATGGATTGCGTTAAATAATAAAATAAGATAGTATATTACTTATAAAAAATAGAAGCTGGTCTTAAGACTTGCTTCTTTTTTGTACGAACAGTTAAATTGATTTAGGAGGAATAAATAATATGTTAGATATCCAAGCAATTAAAGAGATTATTCCACATCGTTATCCATTTTTATTAGTTGATCGAATTGTAGAACTTGAAGAAGGAAAGCGTGCAATTGGATTAAAAAACGTAACAGCAAATGAAGAATTTTTTAATGGTCATTTTCCTGACTTTCCTGTAATGCCAGGTGTATTAATCGTAGAAGCTCTTGCACAAGTTGGAGCAGTTGCTGCATTAAGCTTAGAGCAAAATAAAGGCAGACTTGCACTTTTTGCGGGCATTGATAATTGCCGATTTAAAAAACAAGTAGTACCAGGTGATACACTTAGACTTGAAGTTGAACTTGTGAAAATGCGTGGACCAATTGGTAAAGGTAAAGGTGTAGCAACAGTTGATGGTCAAGTTGCATGTGAAGTTGAATTAACATTTGCATTAAAGTAAGAAGAAATTTCTTACCTTACCAATTATTTCAAAAAAACGATTCTTGATTTTGCCATACCACGTGTAAATTGTAGAATAATTTAAATTATTTTGTTGTAATTCGTCATTTTATGGTATTATAACAATGTTATCAAAAAATACACCTTAGAGAATTTACAAAAATTTTAAAACGGGGGTATGTACATCATGCTCAAAGATTTACCACGTGGTACGAAAGTTAGCATTACCAACTCTATCAAAACTGCTTTTGAATTATATATGAGGGACTTAGAGTGGGATTTAGAAGCGTATAGCTGGGATGATTTCTTAGCTGAGTGGAAAAGTTACAATGAGCAATACGCTTCATGGCAATCAACTGTTGAAGATTCAATCTTGAATAGTGAACATTTTCACCAAGAATTAGCTACAAAAATGAACGCAGATATTACAAAAATATTGAATGATGATCCTACAGAAGATCAAATTCAACAAATCGAGCAACTAGTAAAAGAGCTAAAAGTGGAAGACCCATCTTACTCTTGTAAATTAGAAGCTAAATATCATATCGAACGCCTTCAAGAAATGCAATCGGTATAATAAATAGAAAACAGACCTGTCTAGAGGTCTGTTTTTTATTTTGTTTATTATTTAGAAATAAAGCTATTTGAGTATATATAATAAAACAATAAATAAACACAAGTTAAGATAACTATCTTCAAAAGTGGTTAGATTTGCATGCAAATTCACTAAGTTATAACAAGCGAGCGTCTTGTTGTAATTAAATTAGTTTTCAGTACATGATTCATATATTTAAAGAAGTATACGAATAGGTTTCTAATCGTAGAATTAGACAAATTTTAGATTAGCATTTTTTTATTTTATTGTTTTAAGACGTTTTTATAGAATGCACTTAAGCAAAGGTTCTGATTGCAACGGAAGGCAGCTTGACTCCTGTGGGAATAGCGGGAAGGTTGAGACCCCGCAGGCTTGCCGAGGAGGCTCATCTCTCGCCCCACGGAAAGCAAGCAGCCTGGAGTGGAAATCAACACAATCCTCTTTTTAAAACAATAAAAAGGGGCTTCATGTCGATAGCCCCTTTTTTGTAATTCATTTTTTATTTTAGTTGATTAAACACCTAATAGTTCAGCTAACTCGTCCATTGATAGTTCAGTGATCCATTGTTCGCTCGTAATAATTGTATCGTTTAATGATTGTTTGCGTTGTAGCATTTCATCAATTTTTTCTTCTAGTGTTCCAATCGTTACGAACTTGTGGACTTGTACGAATTTTGTTTGGCCAATTCGATAAGCACGGTCTGTCGCTTGATTTTCAACTGCTGGATTCCACCAACGATCAAAGTGCATTACATGGTTTGCAGCTGTTAAATTTAAGCCAGTTCCACCTGCTTTTAGCGAAAGGATGAATATTTTTACTTCACCGTTTTGAAAACGCGTAATCATTTGATCACGAGCAGTTTTCGGTACACTTCCATTTAAGAATAGTACTTCTTCTCCAAACTTTGATTGAATGGCTTCTTTTAACATATCACCCATTCTGACATATTGGGTAAAGATGAGACAGCTTTCTTTTTGTTCTAAAATCGGATCAATTAATTCAAACAACCTTTCAACCTTACTCGAACGGTCTTCAAATTCCACAAGTTGTGATTCTTTCAAAAACAATGAAGGGTGATCACAAATTTGTTTCAGCTTATTTAACATCCACAAAATTCGCCCGCGTCTTTCAATGCCACTTAAAGTATCAATTTGCTTTAAGCTATCTTGAACGACCTGTTCATATAAAGCTGCTTGTTCAACCGACAATGGACATAGCATTTTTTGCTCTTGCTTCGGTGGTAAATTTAAGGCTACATCCTCATCTTGTTTCGTTCGTCGCAGTAAGAAAGGTGCGATTAATCGATGAACTGCACTGATTTTTTCTTCATCTCGATCTTTTTCAATAGGATTAACATAATTTCCAACAAATCGATTTAACGTACCTAGATAGCCTCTGTTGATAAAATCAAAGATTGTCCATAACTCTGTTAAGCGATTTTCCATTGGTGTACCAGTTAATGCAATACGATGCTCGGCTTTTAGTCCGCGGACTGCTCGAGATTGTTTCGTAGTCGGATTTTTTATATTTTGAGCTTCATCTAAAATGATACTTTTCCATGCATATTGTTTAAGGTCTTCATAATCTAGCACACTTAAAGCATAAGACGTAATGACGATATCTACATCTCTAACAATTGAAAGAAGGTCAGATCCTTTTAGTCGATTTCCACCGTAATGGACATGAATCGTTAAATCTGGATAAAAAGTTTCGATTTCTCTTTTCCAGTTATTGATCACGGATGTTGGGCAAACGATTAAAGAAGCACCTCGTTGTTCCTCGTGTTCTTTTCTATATGCTAAATATGCAATCGATTGAATGGTTTTCCCAAGTCCCATGTCATCTGCAAGTAATGCACCGAATCCCATGTTTTTTAAATGAATAAGCCATTCAAATCCTTTTTGTTGATATGCTCGTAAAGTTGCTTGAAGCCCATGCGGCTTTTCTAACTCAGGAACATCATTAATAGATGTAAGACGTTTCGTTAATTCACGGAAAACATCATCAACTTCAATCTCAACTTCTGCAAACGGTGAATTGTCATCTTCGACTTTTTCAGAGCCTTGAAGCAATTCGTGCTGAAGTACTTCATGAAATCGTAAGCCTTGCTTTTCTGCTTTTGCCATCATTTTTTTCATTCTTGCTATAAAGGCAGGATCGAGTGCAATCCATTGTCCATTAAATTGAATTAATCTTCGTTGGTTTTCAACAAATTGCTGGAACTGCTGTTCTGAAAGCTCCATACCATTTGTAGAGATTCTCCAATTAAAATCAACTAATGTTTCCATATTAAAGAAAGAATTTCCTGTAGGTTTTCCTTTAACGCTTGCTTTTAGCGTCATTTTATTTTGTTTTAATGCCTGCCACCAACTTGGCAACAGTACTTGAATATTTGCAGAGAGTACTTTTTCACTATCTTCCGTCAAAAATGTCCAAGCATCTTGCTCTGAAAGAATGTTTCTCGGTAGATTGTCTTCAATTAAAGTAGGAACAAGTAGTCCAACACCTTGAAACGTGCGATCCAAATATTCAGCATAAGATGCATGCTTACTATGGAGTGATGGATGTCCATTATACTCATATGGCTTGATTGTTTTTCGCTCATCTATTAAATATGTACGTAAATGCCAATCATCATGTTCACTCATCGGTTCTTCAAGTACTAAACGAATTGAGAATGGAACATCATCATCTCTAAGTCCGATTTTCACATGCCAGTCGTCCTCGTCAATACTATGAGTAAGCTGTTGTTTTAAATAAGTAGGATTATGATATAGACCTCTTGCAATCTCCCACTTTTTTGAATGAATTGACCCAATCTCGAACTGTTGCTTAATTGCCGCCGATACTAATTCCTGTACAGTAGGCTCCAAAAGCTCGGTCCCGTCGATTCTCCATAATTCATTTCCAGCTTGATAATGTGCAAAGCTTGGTGAAACTTGCCCTTCATGAAAAGAAGGATAAAGCTGTGAAATCGTTTGATGAAATTCTTTTGCTTCATCAAGATATGTTATTTCTACTAATGAATTCTCATGATGCTCTTTGAAAAAAGTCAGTGCTTCAATAGGAGTTAATAGAATACCCTCAATCTGTCCAACTCGACTAGATTGTAGTAAAGTCCCATAGTATGAAGGTACATGCCACTGAAACAGTAGATGCTTCCATACACTTACTGGTAAAATGCCACCGTGACTTTGCATCCCATAAATGAGTAGCCCTTTATTCTCTACCCATTTTACTGCAACACTAAGATTTGCTAGTCGCTTCATTGACTAATTTTCCTTTCCTTAATTCCTCTTGAAGTGCACGTAAACGAATAAATTGAGATTCAATATAATGAATATAATCATTCCATTCATCAATACGCTTTAATTTCTTGTAATTAGTTTTCAGTTTCTTTAAATATCGAACTGCTAATTTATAATTAGAACGACCCTTCAGCTCAATATAATATAGAACCATATGATGATAAATTGGAAGAACAGATTGTGGGTCATGCTTATGTGCTTCCTGTAAGTCGTGTTTATCTATTTGTTCAGGATGATAAGAATATAAATACATTTGTAATTCAGTCCAACGTTTATACTCCTGATTATGCATTAAATAATCTGTATACTGCATCTCACTATAAGGAAGAAGCGCTTGGTAAACGACTTCTAAGCCCGCCGTTTGATTTGTATAAAAGCTATTGTATTCGTAATGTGATAGAAAATGTTTTGCAAAAGTGCTCTTTGCATATTCATCATCTCCATGTTGGAGATAGTATAGTAGCATTTCATAATATAAAGGTAAAAATTTTGAAAGACGTTCAGTTTCATTATTTTTCCGTAAGCTTTCAATCCAATAAGTAAAGCTATACAAAGTACGCTCATTCTGATTATATTTTTTTAAAATAGTTAGCATATCGTCATCATTTTTTAATAAAAAATGCAACTGGGCAATGCCTAAGTCAACATAGTAATCTTCTGGGATCTTCGAAAATTCTTCTAAATCTTGGCGTAATTTCTTCTCATTATTCAACAATTCCTTATATACATGACGGAAAGAATTATATCTCGGTATTAAACAAAGCTTTCGATCAAATAGTAAAGATTTTAGCTGCTGCCTTAGTACATCCTCATATTGATGTGAAACAGAACCGCCTGTTATATTATGTAACTGTCTACTTACAGCCTCTATTTGGTTTTCTAGCATTGTCATTTCTCTTGGTAATTGAGCATTGTCATAAACTGTACTTTGAATTTCAATTTGATTCACCATTTTATTCATCGTGAAAATGGCAGCTAGTAGTTGATACTGTAGTTTTTCCTTTTCTTGTCGAGGCTGTTGATTTAACAATCCATGATAAAACCGTTCATATAAAGGGTAAACAAAATAAACATCTTGGTAAAATGATGTTCGTTGTTGTTCTATATACTCCTTATATTTCTTTTCAAATAATTCAACAGTTTCTTTTGGTTTATCTTCCTGAATGATATTCATCAGATCTAACAATTGTCGACCTGTCATAATATTTGGGATACTTTTCAAAGTCGACTGCTTAAATTTCCTCAAAATATCTCCGACCAAAGAAAATGATGCGGCTGCATAGCATAATAGTGCTATCTGATGTTGGCATGGAGGTGCTTCGTAACAATCACATCCATTTTGATCATGATTATTTATATGTAATATTGGTAAATGAATTTGATCTGATTCTTCTACCACTCCGACAATTCTACCGTCTCTAACCGAAACATTATAAACCTGTCCTTGTCGATATAGCTGTAAACCATTTTCAACAAGCTCCGCATCTCTCATATTTTGTGGAGAAAGTTTAGAAAAAAGCGAGTATGAGAGTTCATAAATCACATCTTTACTTAAATCACGTTGAAGCATTCTCTGCCTCCTAACTCGTAACATTCTTATTGGTAATTATACCCTAAACAGATACGTTACACATAGTTGAAAAGGAAAAAGTATAAGTTACTTCATTACATATGATGAAAAATGAAAAAAATGAGTTAATAGTCATGAAAAAAGTAGGATTCAATAGAAAGTTGACTAATGATGCTGCTTAATTTTGTAAGTTACTGTTGTATTTAAATAAATGGTAAACAACTTGTAATATACCTGTAACATAAGGGAGAAAAAAACATGATATTATCGAATTATCAGATAAATTGGTATATAAAGTAGAAACATACATGTCTAGGAGTGAAAAGAATGAAAAAAGGTTTTATACTACTTTCAGTAATTTTCCTATTCCTAGTTGGACAACCTCTTAGTAAAACATCAGCCGCAACTATGGATGGTAATGATATCGTAAGTGAAGCAAAACAACATATAGGTGTAGATTATGTTTACGGAGGCACAACTCCAAATGGATTTGACTGCTCAGGATTTACTCGTTATGTATACAAAGAAGCAGCCGGAATTAGTTTACCACGTTCTTCTTCTGATCAATATGGCGTTGGTAAAACTGTATCTAAAGATGATCTAGAGCCAGGCGATCTTGTATTTTTCAGCAACACTTACAAATCTGGTGTTTCACATGCTGGAATTTTTATCGGAAATAATAAATTCATCAGCGCTTCAAGTAGTAAAGGAATCAAGATTGACTCTTTAAGTGGAGGCTATTGGGGTCCTAAATATACTGGAGCAAAAAGAATTGTAAAGTAATAGAATACTAGACATATAAATATAGCTCCCTAATTAGGGGGCTTTTCGTTTTTAAAAGACAACTTTGTATTAACTAACTAGAGAGGTGAAAAGTTTTGAAAAAGTTTTTTATAAGTTTTGTCGTTTTTTTCCTAACATTTAGCATGGTTAAAGATGTATTTGCGGAAACTTCCACAGGACAAGTGGTTCCAGAAAAATGGGTGATTACATTAGAAATAACTGATCAAACAGTACAAAATCCAGAAACTGGTGAAATATCAACTGTACAAATACCTGCTAATCAATTATTAAAGGTTGAAAAAGAAGAGACAGAAGTATTTTTTGTACAGTATAACGAAACTTTAGGAACTGTTTTAAAAAGTAAAGTTCGTGATGCTACATTATGGGAGATTCATCCGACTGAAAAAGTGTTTAAGGTGATGACAGATACAGCTCTATTACTAAATGAAAATGGTAAATTAGTAAATAAAGGGATTGTAAAAAGCAATACTTTGTTTGAAAAGATAGGTGAAAAAGATCAATATCTTATTATTCAATACTTAAATACAACTGCTTATATAGAAAAAAATAATACAGTTCCAGTACCAGGCGGAAAACTACCTGTACCGACAATTTCTGTTAAAGCAGTTTCAATAAAGGTAGGAATGACGAAACGAACAACTAAAATTGTAAATGCAGTAAATAAATCATATATCATAGCAGAGATTCCGGCTCGTCAAAAAATAGACATTAAAGGAGAATATGGTTCTTTTTATGTAGTAAAAATTGGCGGGAATGCTGGATTCATTACAAAAACCAATCTTACACTTAAGACAAATAACTATGTGAATCCGTCAGGTGATTATAGCTATAATGAAATGATTGCAGATTTACAGGAATTAAATGCTTGGTACCCTTCATTTACAAAGGTAGAAATAATAGGTAAATCAGTTGATGGACGAAATCTTTATGCAATAAAACTTGGAACGGGTAAAGAAGAGATTAGTTTAAATGCCTCTCACCATGCCCGTGAGCATATGACAACTAATGTGTTAATGGAAATGCTTGATCAATATGCTAATGCTTATGAAAAAAATACAAAAATAAATGGCTATGATGTAAAGAAACTATTAACGAGGACATCTATTTACTTTGTACCAATGGTGAACCCTGATGGTGTTATGTTGGTACAAGAAGGTGCAAATAGTGCCAAAAATCCAAGCCAAGTCATCAAACTAAATAATGGAAGCAAAAACTTTAAGGCTTGGAAGGCGAATATTCGTGGTGTTGATTTAAATCGTCAATATCCAGCTAATTGGAGTAAAATTAGTGGAAATAAACCGAAACCAGGTCCAGATAACCATAAAGGCAGTAAACCTTTAAGTGAACCAGAAGTAAAGGCTTTATATGATTTTACGAATAAACACAACTTTAAAAATACCGTTGCATATCATTCTTCAGGCAATATTATTTTTTGGCACTATAATCAAAAAGGTAGTCAATTGACGAGAGATAAAGCGATTGCTACTAAACTATCAAAGCAAACTGGATATAGTCTTGTTGCACCTGCTAAAGGTGGAGGAGGAGGTTATAAAGACTGGTACGTTGCAGTAAAAAAACGCCCAGGATTTACAATTGAAATTTCTCCATATGTAGGAAATAAACCTGTACCACATTCATACTTCAATAGTATTATGAAGAAAAACTTACCAATTGGATTAATGCTGGCTGCAGAACCCGCTAAATAGAGGGATTTATAAAGGGTTTTATAAGGTCCTATATTAGAATATAGGACTTTATTTTTTAAAAATTTGAACACAATTTGTTTTTCAGTAAAATCTATGATACAATAACTACATACTTAATAAGAATTGGTTAATTCAATTCATGTGTTAAAAGGGACGAATTTTCATCCTGTTATAATGTGTGTATTTTTTCTTAACAATACTCATTAAGTGTAAAAAAAACAGGATATATGGAGGT
>Ga0209025_1002431_pt1 | contig 19764 bp, 16 predicted proteins | sample AraplaMF_Col_mLB_FD_184256 | JGI IMG/M metagenome (GOLD analysis project Ga0209025, IMG submission 184256) | Arabidopsis root microbial communities from the University of North Carolina, USA - plate scrape MF_Col_mLB (SPAdes) (version 2) | ecosystem: Host-associated > Plants > Roots > Endosphere... | reverse complement strand
TACTAAACACAAAGAAAAGAAATAAGTATACATATGTGCGAACTTTCTGGAGTGCTTGGAAATTTAAAGCAGGTAATAACAGTTCTTTCATAGGTTCGTATTTAAAAATAAACAATAATAAAATGAGCAGTTGTAATAAAGCACCTCCGGTTGCTCCAAGTGAGCTATATAGGGCGCTTGTTTTTTTATCAGAAATGCCTTCGCTATAAATCATAAATGGAAGACTTATAAATAAGTCACTTATGATCTTTGCCCCAAAAAAGGCAAATAAAACAGAACCGATGAATTTTCCCCATGATAAGGAATGTTTTTGATCATATGTAAGTTGTATAGAATGTTGCATATATCGAATCCTCTCTATTATTTATATATAAAATTATACATATTTAGATAAAATGTACCATAAGTTAATGTTACATAATAGTTTGAAATTTTGTGATTAAAGTGAAAATCACCTTAGCTTTTACTAAGGTGATTTTTGTTCTGTTATTGATTAACATATTTGCTCCGCTTTTTCATTGGTAGAAATATGAGCAGAGGATGTTGATTGTTGGACTTGTAATTCACGATCTACCATCTTATCTAATCGCTTGATTGCTTGCAGTGCTTTTTCATAAGAGATTGCTCGGTAGTGATGTGCCCCGCCCGGTTCTTCATCGGCTTCGTCTGCCCATTTAATAATATTTTGGAGAGGTGTTCTCTCAAGTGATTGTTCTAGTAGAAAAGAATCAGTGTGCAGGAGAATGGCAACAGAAATTTCCTTTGCTTGTTTTGGATGTTCTCCTAATCGGATTAGCAATTTATGAGCTCTTTCTGCTCCTTTAATGGCGTGTATATCATTCTTTTTATATAATTCATAGTCCCATTCCCCATCACGATACCATGTATGATGTCCGATATCATGAAGAAAGCCAGCCTTTGTTGCCGCGTCGACTGAGGCGTGATGCTTTATTGCTAAGTGAAACGCATGATAAGCGACGGCAATCGCATGGACCATTCCAGAACGGTTTACATACTTTTGTGTAATATGGTGTTGGAAAATTTGTTCAAGCGTGATACGGCGCATAAAGCATTCACTCCTTTTGTTCATTGATGTATATGATGAAAACGAATAGATAGCCATAAGTATATTTTGAACATTTTACTTCATCATATTGTGTTAGTAAAGTAATTAGTGATGTAATAGGGAAATTTTTATTCTACTTTTACTTGAATATAACCAGCATCGCCTTGCTCCCAAAAAACGCCGATATAATATACGTATGTTCCAGGTTTACTTGGAAGAGGAATTGTATTGTGAGTTGTATTTCACACTATTAATTTTATTTCGGATAGGAAAAGAGAATCTAGTATTTGCTAGAGAAGACCATGTCGTTAGGGTTGATAGAAGAGATAAAAAACTCATAATATAGAGCGAGGTATCAAAAATCCTACTGGTACAGAAATCATGCCCAACTTTGGAGATATTTTAACAGAATGATCAAGAATTGTATAAATGTCTATTTCACATAGCCATATTTGGTCATATATATATGGTACCCCTATAAAGAAAGGATTTGACTTTATGGCTCTTTTAACTAACTGTGAAACCTGCACTCCTCCTGCGGGTTCAACACCTATTCTCACTCTGAATGTACCTGGTGGGCTTGCTATTGACCTATTAGGAATTCATATTGAAGCTTGTCCAATCTGTGTTACAGTATTCACTGATGGTGGTACACTAACAGCTCAACAACAAGACATTGTAGATAACCTTCTTCAGACTGTTCGTATTTTTAATCCGGATATTAAAAACTTTCAAAAATAAATAAACGAATAAGTGTATAGATATATCAAAAAGCCTTCGGTTTTCTCCTTAAGGCTTTTTGAAGTGAACCCATAAAGTTAGACGGGTTATTTGATTATGCGGCGGTTAAGGTCTGAACTCGGTATTGTTACTTAGTTCAGGCCTTTTAATTTTGCCTTAATTCGTTTGTGATTGTAGTAATCTATATATTTCATTAGTTCTTTCTTAATTGATCTACACTTTCAAATTCCTTCATAATGCGTTGTACTTTTTTAGGTGTGAGTTCTGGCTAGTCGTTTTGGGAATACTCCACGAATTTAACGTAACTGGATATAAAAAAATCGGATTGCTTATAAAAATGCACAAAACCCCCGAATTGTGGACGAAAAAAATTTCCATGATTCGAGGTACAGTTCACACATGCATGCTCCCTCTGTTTTAAACCTCGCCCGTGGCAGAAAAAGGCCCTGACCGCTTCTACGCATAGCCAGAAGCTTTCGTCTCTCGAAAAAGAAGTTTGGTTTTAATTAACTGATTAGTTCGAAAAAACGTTCTGTTTTGACTAATCAATTAAATAATTATGTTAAAATTAAATTACATTTATTTGGAAATGTTGTGTTTGTTTGGAAAATGAAATAGTTATTCCAAAGAAGAACGGTATAATTAGTTATCTTTCTTTGGTTATTGGAATTATTTGTTTTTTTATCGTTTTTGTAACACCGACAAGAATAGCGAATATCGGAAGTTTAGTTGGAGATTATATAACATTTTTTCTTACGGGAATAGGTATCATACTTTCTATAATCGGGATAGCGAAGAAAACAGAGAAAAATGTAGTTCCTATAATATCTTTAATCCTCTCCTCTTCTTTCTTTATATTTTGGATAATCGCGATTTTCTTATTGGTGACGGGTCAAATTGAATTTGCTCCGTAGCATGCAAATACCTTTAAACTATAGTTCAAAAAGAGTAGTAAAATATTTCGCCAAAAAACGCTCAGACTTCTGAGCGTTTGAATTTTTTAACAAATAAGTCGCTGCTATGTAAAATACAACATGCCCCGTACTTGTTTGCTCTTTTTGTTTTAAACCTCGCCCGTGGCAGAAAAAGGCCCTGGCCGCTACTATGCACGGCCAGAAGCTCTCGTCCTCCCCTAAAAAAGGGTTTTTTATATCTGTTTTACCCCTGCTTATTTTTTTACACCTTGCTCTAGCGTCGCTAACATCTCATGCTTTTCACTATCATCAGCATTTTTCCAAATCACTTCGAATAACACACCAAGTCCTGGAAGCATTTTTTCTTCTCCGCTTTGAATCGCATCGACAATTGTTTCTTGTAATTGGTCTTGTGTATTTCCAGCTATGTTTGCTAATACAGCACCGCGTAAATTAAAGTTCATCGCTTTCACCTCTTTTTAGGAATGGAAACTGACGTTAGTTTTTGTTCTTTTTTATGTAAATATGTATGAAAAATAGGCTATAATGAGAAGACAAGAAGAGAGGGAATGCATAGAATGAAAAACATTGATTCAGTACAAAATCCGCGCGTAAAGCAGTGGAAGAAGCTGCAGACGAAAAAAGAGCGCGATAAAAAAGGATTATTTTTTGTAGAAGGATTCCATTTAGTTGAGGAAGCTTTAAAAGCAGGCGTTGTAACAGAGTTAATCGTCTCAGATCAGACGGATCTTCCGAAAGATTGGACGGTTGATGATGTAGAAATGTATATTTTGTCTGAAGCGGTTGTAAAATTGTTATGTGAAACAGAAACGACACAAGGAGTATTTGCAGTTTGTGAGAAACATGAAAAAGAAATTGCTCTTACAAATGGGAAGTTTCTACTATTAGACGGCCTGCAAGACCCAGGGAATTTAGGGACAATCATTCGTACCGCAGATGCAGCTGGACTTGATGCTGTTATCCTTGGAGAAGGATGTGTCGATGTATATAACAGTAAAGTACTACGTTCTACGCAAGGTTCTGTATTCCATTTACCGATTGTAAAAGGAAACTTAGAAGAATGGGTAGACAAGTTAACTGAAAATAACGTTCCTGTATACGGAACAGCACTTGAAAATGGTGTTCCATACGGTGAAGTAGCACCGACAGGAAGTTTTGCATTAATTGTAGGTAACGAAGGAAACGGCGTTCGCCAAGAGCTTCTTGCGAAATGTAAGCAAAACTTATATATTCCGATTTACGGAGGAGCAGAATCATTAAATGTTGCGGTTGCAGCAGGTATTTTAACGTATTATTTGCAAACTCCGGTTGCGAATCGATAAAAAACTTCTTATAATAGGTGGAAGTGAAATAGTTTAAAAAACGATGATAGAGAAGAGTAACTTGCAAAATCGCCATATAGGGAGAGAGTGCCATAGACTGAAAGCATTCTTATGGTAGACGGAAGTGAATTCACCTCTGGAGTTGACGCCAGGACCATGTAAATGTAAAGGCGTTCCGGTTGAAAAAGCCGTTATAACGAATTAAGTGGGCAGACTCGTTCTGTCAATTTAGGGTGGTACCGCGAATTTACCTCGTCCCTTTTTAGGGAGCGAGGTTTTTTTATTTTTATCATTAGGAGGGTTCCAAATGGAAGCACGTTTAAAAGAGCTAAAGCAAAAAGCGTTAGAGCTGATTGAAGAAGCGAAAGAGCTAAAGGGCTTAAACGATGTACGCGTTGCGTATTTAGGAAAAAAAGGTCCGATTACAGAAGTACTGCGCGGCATGGGGAAATTATCTCCAGAAGAGCGCCCGCTTATGGGAGCTTTAGTAAATGAAGTGCGCGAGGCAATTCAAACGCGTTTAGAAGAAAAAGTTAATCATTTAGAAAAAACAGTAATTGAAGCAAAATTAGCATCTGAAACTATTGATGTTACATTACCAGGTCGCCTTGTAGAAACAGGTTGTCACCATCCGTTAACAGCGGTTGTTGAACAGATTGAAGATGTGTTTATCGGTATGGGATATGAAGTTGCAGAAGGAACAGAGGTAGAGAAAGACTACTATAACTTCGAAGCATTAAACTTACCGAAAGATCACCCAGCGCGTGATATGCAAGACACTTTCTACATTACAGAAGAAACATTACTACGTACACATACATCTTCTGTGCAAGCAAGAACAATGGAAAATAATAAAGAAAAAGGCCCAATTAAAATTATTTGCCCTGGTAAAGTGTATCGCCGTGATGATGACGATGCAACGCATTCACATCAGTTCATGCAAATTGAAGGCCTTGTAATCGACAAAAACATTCGCATGAGTGACTTAAAAGGTACATTAGAAGTATTCGTGAAAAAAATGTTCGGTGAAGATCGTGAAATCCGTCTTCGTCCAAGTTTCTTCCCATTCACAGAACCATCTGTTGAGATGGATATTTCTTGTATGATGTGTCACGGGAAAGGTTGCGGTACTTGTAAAGGGACTGGCTGGATTGAAATTTTAGGTGCTGGTATGGTTCATCCGAACGTACTTGAAATGGCAGGCTATGATTCAAAAGAATATCAAGGTTTCGCATTCGGTATGGGTGCAGAGCGTATTGCAATGTTAAAATACGGCGTTGATGACATTCGTCATTTCTATACAAATGATGTACGTTTCTTACAACAATTCAAACGAGCGTAAGGGAAGGAGAGGATAAATATGTTCGTATCATATCGTTGGTTACAAGAGTATGTAGATATTAAAGATGTAACGGCACAAGAATTAGCAGATAAAATCACGAAAAGTGGTATTGAAGTAGAAGGCGTGGAAGTATTAAATAAAGGCGTAAAAGGTGTTGTCGTTGGTCACGTATTAGAGTGCGAAAAACACCCGGAAGCTGATAAGTTAAGCAAATGTTTAATCGACATCGGCGAAGAAGAGCCAGTACAAATCATTTGCGGTGCTCCTAATATTGCAAAAGGTTTAAAAGTACCAGTTGCAAAAGTTGGTGCTGTTCTTCCTGGTAACTTCAAAATTAAAAAAGCAAAGCTACGCGGTGAAGCTTCTCACGGTATGGTTTGTTCCTTACAAGAGCTTGGCGTTGATGGAAAATTAGTTGCAAAAGACTATGCAGAAGGTATTTTCATTTTCCCAAGTGATGTGGAAGTTGGTGCAGATGCACTTGAAATCTTAAATTTACATGATGAAGTACTTGAATTAGGATTAACGCCGAACCGTGCGGATTGCTTAAACATGTTAGGCGTTGCGTATGAAGTAGCAGCAATTTATGGCCTTGAAGTGAAACTTCCAGCAGCAAACTTACAAGAAGCGGCAGAAAAAACATCTGATTATATTTCTGTAAGTGTAGAAGCAACAGAACAAAACCCATTATACATGGCAAAAATGGTGAAAAACGTAAAGGTTGGTCCATCACCAATGTGGATGCAAACGCGTCTTATGGCAGCTGGCATTCGCCCGATTAGCAACGTAGTTGACATTACAAACTACATTTTAATTGAATACGGTCAACCATTACATGCATTTGACTACGATAAATTAGGTTCAAAAGAAATCGTTGTTCGTCTTGCAAAAGAAGGCGAAAAGATTCAAACATTAGACGATCAAGAACGTACATTACAAGCGCATCATCTTGCGATTACAAACGGCACAAAAGCATTAGCTGTTGCTGGTGTAATGGGCGGAGCTGAATCTGAAGTTGATAACGATACAGTAAACGTTCTAATCGAATCTGCATACTTCGAAGGTCAAACGGTGCGCCGCGCATCAAAAGACTTAGGTCTTCGCAGTGAATCAAGTGCACGTTTCGAAAAAGGAATCGACCCAACACGTACATTCGAAGCAATTCAACATGCAGCTGCTTTAATGGCAAAATACGCTGGTGGCGAAGCGCTTGAAGGTGTAGTAGAAGTTGATAACTTACAAGTACAAGAACGTACAGTATCAGTTACAGCTGAAAAAGTAAATCGAGTATTAGGTACAGAGATCTCTGCAAGTGAAATGGGTACAATCTTTACAAACTTGAAGTTCCCATTCACAGAAGTAGAAGGAACATTCCATGTAAACGTACCAGCACGTCGTCCTGACATTACAATTGCAGAAGATTTAGTAGAAGAAGTAGGTCGTCTGTATGGTTATGATCATATTCCAGTTACATTACCAGCAGGAACAATGACGCGTGGTAAATTAACAGTAGCGCAAGCAAAACGTCGTAAAGTACGTCGCTACCTAGAAGGTGCTGGTTTATATGAAGCGATTACGTATTCATTGACAAGCGCTGATAAAGCGAAACAATATATGGTTGAGCCGAACGAAAAAGCTCCTGTAAACCTTGCACTTCCAATGAGTGAGGAACGCAGCCAGCTTCGTTTAAGCTTAATACCACAATTGCTAGAAGCAGTTTCATATAACAATGCTCGTAAAAACGACAGTGTTGCATTATATGAAGTAGGTTCTATCTTCTTACCAACAGCAGAAGATAAGCTTCCAAAAGAAGAACAACATCTTGCTGGCGTTATGACAGGTCTTGCTCTTCATCATGCATGGCAAGGTGAGAAGAAAGTTGTAGACTTCTTCGTTGTAAAAGGTGTATTAGAAGGATTATTCGATGTACTTGGCGTTGCAAGCAGCATCACATATGCTCCTGCAAAACGTGAAGGCATGCACCCAGGACGTACAGCCGATATCTTACTAGACGGAGAAGTAATTGGCTTCATCGGTCAATTACACCCAGAAGCGCAAAAACAATTAGATGTAAAAGATACATTTGTATTCGAATTATCTCTAGTAAAAGTATTTGCTGCTCGTGCAGAAGATACTTACTACACAACAATCCCGCGTTTCCCATCTATGACACGCGATATGGCCGTTGTTGTAACGAAAGAAGTAAAAGCTGGCGAAATGAAGCAAGTCATTAGCGAAGCGGGCGGAGAGCTTCTAAAAGAAGTAACATTATTCGACTTATACGAAGGTGAAAAAATGGAAGAAGGCAAGAAATCACTTGCATTCTCTATGAACTACGTCGACCCAGAACGTACATTAACAGATGAAGAAGTAACAGAAGCGCATAGCCGTGTATTAGCAGCGGTAGAAGAGAAATTTGGTGCGGAGTTACGTAAATAATTTTTTATATGTGAAAGAGAGGATTGTCACTCGTAATAAGAGTGATGATCCTCTTTTTTTATGAAAAGAAAAAATGGATGCAACCAAATACTGGTTTTTAGTATCTAATAGGGTGTAAAGAACATGAAAACAAGCGTATATTGAAATTAGTTAACAGGGGGTTCTGACATGGGGAAGCTAGAGGCCTTGGTGAAAAAGGCGAAAAAGGGTGATGGAGAAGCTTTTGTTTCTCTTGTGCAGCGCTATGAAGATGTGCTGTACAAAGTCGCAAGTAGATTGTTACAGAAAGATGAGGATGTCGCAGATGCGATGCAAGAAGCAATCACGGTGGCTTATGAGAAAATACATACACTTAAAAATGAAGAGTACTTTAATACATGGATTTGTAAAATATTAATTAATACATGTAACGGCATATTAAACAAAAGACAAAAAATTACGTTAGTAGAAGGGCACATTGAACAGAAACAAGACAAAAATGAATTTTTGAAAATAGAACTAGAAGACGCGTTAAATAGTTTAAAGAAGGATTATAAAGTAGCAATTGTTTTATATTACATTGTTGGGCTTAGTATAAAAGAAATGAGTGTGTTTTTAAAAGAACCGGAAGGAACGATTAAATCAAGACTTTCTAGAGCCAAATCGATATTACGTAATCATTATTACAGTGGTGAAGGAGCGAGCGTAAATGAAAAATAATTTCGAAAAGGAATTTCAGCATTTGCTACATGAAGAAAAAGAAATGCCTGGTATTGTTAGAAAGTCTTTAGATCGTTCCTATGATGTGATACGCATGCAATCGAAGAAAAAGAAAAGAAATGTAATATGGAGAAAATTTGCAGTCGCGGCTTGTTGTGTTGTGATAGCTGGTGGTGTTTTTACAAATGAGCATGTGCGAGCTAATATAAATAAATTATTTCATTTTAATGATAAAGGAATTGAGCGGGCGGTTGATGAAGGGTTTACACAAAAAAGCAATAGTACGGCTATTGATAAAGGGATTACAGTAGCACTTGACCGTTATTTTGCGGACACGAATAAATTAGGATTTAGTTTTCAATTGGTATTTGACGATACAAGTATATTCAAGAAAAAAGTAAAAGAAGTGTCTTTTGATTATCGATTAAAAAATGGTGCTGGTGAATATATTATGGAGTCTATTCCAGATACAAAGCCTTTGAAAGGTAAAAACATATATATGTCTAAAGCAGAAGATAAAAATCCATCTATAGACGGAAAGAACGGAAAGGTGCAATATGATGTAGTATTTGAATCGAATCAAGGAGCGATTCCTAAACTGACAGATGCGGTGTTAGAAGTTGAGAGCGTCAACGTTTTTTATGAGAATGATGAACTGAAAAAAATTGATGGAATATGGAATTTACCGATCAGCGCTAAAATGAAAGAAGGAACAACATCAACGGTTGAATATAAGTCAGCAGAAACAACGTCTAACATACAAATTATATCTGCGAAGACAAATCCAACTTCGCTTAATCTAACGTTTTCAGTTAATGAAGTAGTAGAAGATGAAAATACTTTTATGAATATGAAAATTATAGATGAAACAGGAAAAGAATATAAATCAAAAGGGTATAGCATGGATGTTAAAAATGACAAAACGACTGTCCATGTTAATTTCCCGATTACTTCTTATGACAAAGCGAATACATTGAAGCTCCAAATGAAGAAGTTTGGAGAAGTAGAGTTAGTTAAAAAATAAAGTACAATACAAGGGACAACTTGCATCTTTCAAAGGAATGTAGTACATTAATTTTAGTTTAACAAATAAAATGACGATGATAAGGAAAAGTAGTATATACTATAATCCAAAGCGAGTCAGGGACGGTGCGAGCCTGATGAGGCGGTATATGTGAAGAACACCTTGGAGTTGCTAACCGAAATTGAATTGTGTATTCAAGAGTAGACTTAGACGGGAATCCGGCCTGTTACAAACCGGGAAGTATGTGTAATACATACGAGTTAGAGTTGGTCTTTATGACAAATTGGGTGGTACCGCGAAGTTTAACCTTTCGTCCCTTTATGGATGGAAGGTTTTTTTGTATTTAAATATATGTAAAGGAGAATTTCAACATGGAAAACACATTAGTAAAAAGTCTGTATAGAGAAACTGATAAGTATGTAGACCAAAAAGTACAAGTATCAGGTTGGATCCGTAACTTACGTGATTCAAAAGTATTTGGTTTTATCGAATTAAACGACGGTAGCTTCTTTAAAAGCGTTCAAATCGTTTTCGATACGGAATTAGATAACTTTGCTGAAATTACGAAGCTTCCATTAAGCTCATCTGTTAAAGTAGAGGGAACGTTAATCGCGACGCCAACTGCAAAGCAGCCGTTTGAAATTAAAGCGAACAAAATCGAAATCGAGGGATTATCAGATTCTGATTACCCATTACAAAAGAAACGTCACACGTTTGAATATTTACGTACAATCGCTCATTTACGTCCAAGAACGAATGCATTCTCAGCAACGTTCCGCGTACGTTCTATCGCAGCATTTGCGCTTCATCAATTCTTCCAAGAGCGCGGCTTTGTACACGTTCATACACCAATTATTACAGGAAGTGATACTGAAGGTGCAGGTGAAATGTTCCGCGTAACAACGCATGATATGAACAATGTACCAAAAGGTGAAGATGGACAAGTAGACGACTCAAAAGACTTCTTCGGCAAAGAAACAAACTTAACAGTAAGTGGACAGTTGAATGCGGAAGCATATGCATTAGCATTCCGTGATGTATACACATTCGGCCCGACATTCCGTGCTGAAAACTCTAACACAACTCGCCACGCTGCTGAGTTCTGGATGCTTGAGCCTGAGATTGCATTTGCTGAATTAGAAGATGTAATGAATTTGACAGAAGATATGCTGAAATATGCAATGAAATACGTATTAGAGCATGCACCAGAAGAAATGGAATTCTTCAACAGCTTTGTTGATAAAACAGTTCTAGAGCGCATGAATAACGTAATCAACTCTGATTTCGGACGCATCACGTACACAGAAGCAATTGAAGTGCTTCAAAAATCTGGTGCAGAATTCAAATACCCAGTAGAATGGGGAATTGATTTACAAACGGAGCACGAAAGATACTTATCAGAAGAAGTATTCAAACGTCCTGTATTCGTAACAGACTATCCAAAAGATATTAAAGCGTTCTACATGCGCTTAAACGAAGATGGCAAAACAGTAGCTGCAACAGACTTACTTGTTCCTGGCATCGGCGAATTAATCGGCGGAAGTCAACGTGAAGAAAGAATGGATCTTTTAGTAGACAGAATTAAAGAGCTAGGCATGAATGAAGAAGACTACTGGTGGTACTTAGAGCTTAGAAAATACGGCGGTACAAAACATGCTGGATTTGGTTTAGGTTTCGAACGTTTCTTAATGTACATCACTGGTATGGCGAATATTCGTGACGTAATTCCATTCCCAAGAACACCAGGTTCTGCGGAGTTTTAAGATTGAAAAAAGGTATATCAACAGCGATTAAGCTGATTGATATACCTTTTTCTTTTTTTGAGCAGGGAGAGATGCGTAATAAAGAGAAACATTACGTAGAAGAGAAAGGAGCTGAATTTGTGAAAAAAAGAATGATGTGTTTCTTAGCGATCATGCTAATCAGTTTAAGTGCGTGTGGAAAGGAAAAAGAGAAACAAGAAAAAGTAGTTCCAACATCACAAGAGGCAGCGGTTGTTACGTTTCAAGGGAAAGAAGTAAAGGAAATTCAGCTAACATCTACGAAAACAAAAGGCACGAAAGTATTGAAAAAAGCAGATGATATAAAGCAGCTTGTATCAGCGATGGAGCAAGTTGGACTTGAGGAAAACGGCGATGAACCGAAAACACTCTCATTAGATAAAGAAGCTAAATCGGCTATTCATTACAATATGTCTATTGATTATAGTGATGGATCAATTGGAAAATACTTTGTTTGGATAGAAGATGACGGAGAAGTTGTAATTGGGCACAAGGATACGCCAGAGAAAGAACGTGTTGAGTTTTATGATTTGAAAGAAGCCTCAAAAAAAGTTGCAGAGACGTTTAAAATAGAGTAGTAAAAACAGATGAGCTGACTAAAGTTTACTTTTTAGTCAGCTCGTGCACATTTTAGTATGATCCAGTTCAGTAGCTCAGCTACTTTCATGTTGAGTATTGTCGAATGGTCTTTATCCCGCATTAACGGGCAGGAAAACCTAGAGAAGAGCAGGGAAGAAAACTGCCTGTAAAAGCCCGATTGGTGAGAGCTTTCCATCAGTGAGAAAAGCGTCACTGATAGAAGTTTCACTTTAAACTGTGTCGAAGCGCCGATAAATGATGCATTTGCGCCGATATATCGGAAAAAGCGCTGATATATTGAGTGAGCCCCTTGTTTAGTCTATATACATCCTGTCCATACTGAGAAATAACTATTTCTTCAACAATCGAAACGCTTTTTCTGTATTTGCAAAATGTAATTTCACAAACTCAGGTAATCTTTCTTTCCCAAGCTTTTGAATTAATTTCGCGGCTGCGATATCGACTTGTTTCCCAGCGCCTTTCGGAAGTGGCATACCTGCTTTTTTGCTTAGCTCATCAAATTGTTTCACGAATGAATAGCGAGCTAAAATGGAAGCTGCTGCAACGGCGATATGTACGCTTTCGCCTTTTGTAGCGAAATAGACATTTTCACGCTGAACATTTTTTTGTTTGGCTAAATATTTATAATATGTAGCCGGCTGTGTGAACTGATCAATTAAGATGCCTTCTGGTTTCGTTGGTGCGATTTTCGCCAATAAGTTTGTAATAGCTTTATTATGAAGCAATGCTTTTAGGTGTCCTTGATTGTAGCCTTTTTCAAACATGTCGTTATATTTTTCGTTATGCAAAACGAGAGAGCTGTAAGGGACAACTGCTAGTAGTTGTTTTGCAATTTCACAAATTTGTGTATCGTTTAAGCCTTTTGAGTCTTTGACGCCTAGTTCTTTTAATAATGGAATTTGCGTTGCATCGACGTATACCGCAACAACTGTCATCGGTCCAAAATAGTCTCCGGTTCCGACTTCGTCTGAACCGAGAATAGACATGGCACTGATAGACGCTGGTGGTGCGTAGGCATGGTGATCTACACTTCTCTTGACAGAATTTTTTGGCGGTGCAGCATTTGTCTGCCACTGACCCGCTTCTTCCACTGCACGGCCACCTTGAAACATGACTTTTCCAGATTTATAGGCTGTAATTGTGCAAGATGGAATCTTCGCCATGAAGATACCGCCTTGAGGAACTTTTGGTTGCACGGCTTGCGCGTACTTTGTTTTCATGTCTTCTATAACCGCAAGGCTTACTTGAATAACAATAGAATTTGACAAAATGGTTGCTCCTTTTTCATTATTTATATTTTTATCATATCGAATTGTTGTTTCTGTTTCCATATGATGTTTTTTCATGGTATGATAATCTTTAGGATTCTGTATGGGATTGGAGGACAGTAAGTTGTCACAACAAAAGGAAAATCGAAGTCGAATTAATGTAGAAATTTACGGCCAACAATATTCAGTTGTTGGCGATGAAAGTACAAGTCATATACGCATTGTCGCGGCGATTGTGGATGATAAAATGCGCGAACTGAATGCTAAGAATCCTTCGCTTGACACAAACCGATTGGCGGTGTTGACAGCAGTCAATGTCGTGCATGATTATATAAAATTAAAAGAAGAAAATGAAAAGTTGAAAGAAAGAATGAGTCAAAAAGGAATGGAATAACATGGTTGATATAATTATCATTTTATTGCTTGTGATGGGATTTCTTCTTGGTCTAAGAAGAGGATTAGTCCTGCAACTTGTAAAATTAGTAAGTTTTATTGTCGCTTATCTTGTGGCATATTGGTATTGCAAAGATTTAGCACCTGCATTGCAAAAGATTATTCCGTATCCATTTAAGCAAGAAGTAAATGTGCCGAATTGGATCGATGCAAATAGCATAGAAACAGTGTTTTACCAAGCCATTGCGTTTATCGCATTATTTATTGTTACAAAAATCGCGTTCACGTTACTTGGACAACTTTTAAATATGTTTACAGAAATTCCTGTTTTGAGACAGGTCAATGCACTAGGCGGAGCGATTTTAGGCTTTTTAGAAGTGTATATTATATTGTTCGTATTAATTGTAGTTGGTACGATACTTCCAATTGAACAAGTACAAACTTCGTTGAATCAATCATCAATAAGCAAAGTAATTGTAGATGATACACCAATTCTTTCTGAAAAAGTTAAGGAATTATGGCAGACAGGCAGCAAAGTATAACTTCTCTTTTTTAGAAAGAGAAGTTTTTTTCTATGATGGGAAGGCGGGAGAAGAATGAAAGTAAATAAAAAACAAGTGATTAAACTACTTGAGACAATTGCACTTTTCATGGAACTAAAAGGGGAAAATCCTTTTAAAATATCAGCATTTCGTAAAGCGGCAGCAGCATTAGAAAGCGATGATCGTAGCCTTTCAGAAATTGAAGATTTCACAAAAATACCAGGAATCGGAAAAGGAACAGCAGCCGTTATTGCAGAATATATTGAAGTTGGAGCATCAGAAGTGCTTACAGAGCTTGAAAAAGAAGTACCGAGCAGCTTATTACCGCTTTTGAAATTACCAGGTCTTGGTGGGAAAAAGGTCGCTAAGTTATATAAAGAACTTGGCGTTGTAGATATGGAAACTTTAAAGAAAGCTTGTGAGGAAAAGCAAGTGCAAGCACTTGCTGGGTTCGGTAAGAAAACGGAAGAGAAAATACTAGAGGCTATCGCACAAGTTGGTACTAGGCCCGAACGTCTTCCGATAGCAATGGTGCTTCCTATTGCCGGGGAAATAGAGAGGAAATTGTCGAATATACCAGAAATTATTCGCTATTCTCGTGCGGGAAGTTTGCGCCGCGTTCGTGAAACAGTGAAAGATTTGGACTTTATTATTGCGTCATGGGAACCAGAAAAGGTGCGTGAGCATTTACTGCAGTTTGATAATATGATAGAAGTGATTGCAAGTGGTGATACAAAAGTTTCCGTACGCCTTCAATACGAATATGATATTTCGATTGATTTCCGTCTTGTGAAGCCGGAAGAGTTTATTACCACACTTCACCATTTCACTGGTTCAAAAGACCATAATGTAAGAATGCGCCAAATTGCAAAAGATAAGGGCGAGAAAATTAGTGAATATGGCGTTGAAAACTTAGAAACGGGAGAAGTACAAACATTCGAAACAGAAGAAGCGTTTTTTGCACACTTTGGACTTCCATTCATCCCGCCAGAAGTACGTGAAGATGGAAAAGAGATTGATCTCACTCTGCAATATCCGAATTTTGTTCAATTTCCTCATATTCAAGGTGATTTACATATGCATACAACGTGGAGCGATGGTGCTTTTTCTATTGAAGAAATGGTACAAGCATGCCGCGCTCGTGGATATAAGTATATGGCGATTACGGATCATTCTCAGTACTTGAAAGTAGCGAATGGATTAACGAAAGAGCGCCTTTTTGAACAACGAAAAGAAATTGAACGTCTGAATGAAAAGTATCCGGATATCACTATTTTACGTGGTATTGAAATGGACATTTTACCAGATGCAACACTAGATTTTGATGACGATGTATTAGCAGAGCTTGATTATGTCATCGGTGCCATTCATTCTAGTTTCTCACAAGACCGTGAAACAATTATGAAGCGTCTGCGCGCTGCAATTGAAAATCATCATGTAACAATGATTGCGCATCCGACAGGCCGATTAATTGGTCGCCGCGAAGGCTATGATGTCGATACAGACTTATTAATTGAGCTTGCGAAAGAAACAAATACTGTACTTGAATTAAACGCAAATCCAAACCGTTTAGACTTAAGTGCGAAGCTGCTAAAGCAAGCGCAAGATGCGGGTGTGAAAATCGCCATTAATACAGATGCTCATACGCTTGAAATGTTAGAGGATATGGAAATTGGCGTGGCAGCTGCGCGCAAAGGTTGGATTCAAAAAGATACAGTTATTAACACATGGGATATTGAACGTTTATTAGATTATATTAAGCGTAATAAGTAACACAAGGGGGACGTGCAACTATGTTAGAACGAACGTTGCGTGTATTAGAATATGAAAAAGTAAAAGAACAATTACTCGAACACGTTGCTTCTTCACTTGGACGAGATAAAGTAAAAGGGCTTGTACCAAGCACAGATTACGAAGAAGTAGTAGAAATGCAGGAAACAACAGATGAGGCAGCAAAAGTCATCCGTTTAAAAGGACATGTACCGCTTGGCGGGATCTTTGATATTCGCCCAAATGTGAAGCGTGCGAAAATTGGTAGTATGCTAAGCCCGCATGAACTTTTAGATATTGCAAGTACGATGTATGGTAGCCGCCAGATAAAAAGATTTATTGAAGATATGATTGAAAATGGTGTGGAACTGCCGATTTTAGATACGTATGTAGCGCGCATTGTGTCTTTATATGATTTAGAAAAGAAAATTACAAATTGTATTAGTGATGGCGGAGAAGTAGTGGATAATGCGAGTGAAAAATTACGTGGTATTCGCCAGCAAATTCGCACAGCGGAAAGTCGCATTCGTGAAAAATTGGAAAACATGACGCGGTCTTCTAACGCACAGAAGATGTTGTCAGATGCAATTGTAACGATTCGTAACGATCGCTATGTAATTCCAGTTAAACAAGAATACCGCGGTGTCTATGGTGGTATCGTTCATGACCAGTCTGCTTCTGGTCAAACGTTATTTATCGAGCCGCAAGTCATTGTAGAACTGAATAACGCCTTGCAAGAAGCGCGCGTGAAAGAAAAGCAAGAAGTAGAACGCATTTTAATGATGTTAACAGAAGAAGTAGCAACTGAAGCTGATATTATTTTAGAAAACGTCGACGTTGTGGCAGAGCTTGATTTCATTTTTGCAAAAGCTTTCTATGCAAAACGATTAAAAGCAACAAAACCAATTTTGAACAATGAGCGTTATATGAACTTGCGCCAAGCACGTCATCCGCTTATTGATCCGAAAGTTGTTGTGCCAAATGATATTGTACTTGGAAAAGAATTTACAACAATTGTTATTACCGGACCGAATACAGGAGGTAAAACCGTTACATTAAAAACGGTAGGGATTTGTATTTTAATGGCGCAATCTGGTTTGCACATTCCTGTTTTAGATGAGTCCGAAATTTGCGTGTTTAAAAATGTGTTTGCCGATATCGGTGATGAGCAATCGATTGAGCAAAGCTTAAGTACATTTTCCTCTCACATGGTAAACATTGTTGAGATTTTAGAACAAGCTGACTTTGAAAGCTTAGTATTGTTTGATGAATTAGGGGCAGGGACAGATCCGCAAGAAGGGGCTGCACTTGCGATTTCCATTTTAGATGAAGTTTATAACCGCGGTGCACGCGTTGTCGCAACGACGCATTATCCTGAATTAAAAGCATACGGCTATAATCGCGAACAAGTCATTAATGCAAGTGTTGAGTTTGATGTAAACACATTAAGCCCAACGTATAAATTGTTAATTGGTGTACCAGGGCGAAGCAACGCTTTTGAAATTTCAAAACGTCTTGGGTTATCTGACCGTGTAATTGACCGTGCTCGTGGTCACATTAGTACAGAATCAAATAAAGTAGAAAATATGATAGCGAAGCTAGAAGAAAGCCAAAAGAATGCTGAGCGTGAGTGGAATGAAGCAGAAGAGCTTCGTAAGCAATCTGAAAAACTTCATAAAGAAATGCAGCGTCAAATTATCGAATTTAACGAAGAACGTGATGAAAGATTACTAAAAGCACAAAAAGAAGGCGAAGAAAAAGTCGAAGCGGCGAAGAAAGAAGCGGAAGGAATTATTCGTGAACTTCGTCAATTGCGAAAAGCAAAGCTTGCTGACGTTAAAGATCATGAGCTAATTGAGGCGAAAAGCCGTTTAGAAGGGGCAGCGCCGGAGCTTGTGAAAAAACAACAAACAAAAGTGAAAAATACAGCACCAAAACAAGTGTTAAGACCAGGTGATGAAGTAAAAGTATTAACGTTCGGTCAAAAAGGTCAGCTTTTGAAAAAAGTAAGCGACAACGAATGGAACGTCCAAATCGGGATTTTGAAGATGAAAGTGAAAGAGTCCGATATGGAATATATTAACACACCAAATCCTGTTGAGAAAAAAGCAGTGACAGCGGTAAAAGGAAGAGACTATCACGTTTCATTAGAACTTGATCTTCGTGGGGAACGTTTTGAAGATGCATTAGCACGTGTAGAAAAATATTTAGATGATGCACAGCTTGCGAGCTATCCGCGCGTTTCCATTATTCACGGAAAAGGAACCGGAGCACTGCGTCAAGGTGTACAAGATTACTTGAAAAAACATCGCGGCGTGAAGAGCTTCCGTTATGGTGATATGGGCGAAGGCGGCCTTGGTGTTACAGTTGTAGAACTGAAATAGGAAACGAAGCAAAGGGGAAACGGCTATGTTTATGGACAAACTTGCAAAAGTATTGTTAGCTTGTTGCGGAACGTTTTTTATTATTGGGGTTATATATTTGATATTTTTTGCGAAATAAGGGAGAGGACACCGTTTTTGGTGTTCTTTTTCATTGTCTGTTTTCTAGGCACGGGTAGAAGATGTTTTGTATAATAGAGATGTTTACAGGAATAGAAGGAGACACTATGAATACAACAAAAAAACTGTTAGAGGAAGCAACTAAGTTTATTACAGATTGCTACAACGAACTAGAAAAATCTCATGAAATACAAGATAGATTATTACAAATTGAATCTGAAATACAAATGACAGGAACGTATGAACATACTTTTGAGGAGCTTGTTCACGGAGCGCGAATGGCATGGAGAAATAGTAATCGCTGCATCGGTCGTCTGTTTTGGAATAAGCTTCATGTATTAGATGCACGTGATGTAAATGACGTAGAAGGTGTATACGAGGCACTGCTTCATCATATTCAATATGCAACAAACGACGGAAAAATCCTACCTACGATTACTATTTTTAAACAATATCAAAATGAGAAAAATCAAATTCAAATTTATAATCACCAATTAATTCGCTACGCAGGATATGAAACCAAGCATGGCGTGATCGGTGATTCTCATTCCCTATCCTTTTCATCATTTTGCCAAGAACTTGGCTGGAGTGGGAAAGGAACACATTTTGATGTGCTGCCGCTCGTATTTTCAATAGATGGAAATGACCCAGTGTATAGACCAATCCCTGAAGAATATGTAAAAGAAGTGCCGTTAGAACATCCAGAATATCCATTTTCCTCTTTGGAAGCAAAATGGTACGGTGTTCCGATGATTTCTGATATGCGTTTAGAAATTGGCGGGATTTCTTATACAGCTGCTCCGTTTAACGGCTGGTATATGGGAACAGAAATCGGTGCGCGCAACTTAGCTGATCAGGATCGTTATAATCTGCTTCCAGCTATTGCGGAGATGATGGGATTAGATACATCAAGAAACAGTACACTTTGGAAAGACAAAGCATTAGTAGAATTAAATGTGGCAGTATTACACTCTTTCAAAAAACAAGGCGTAACGATTGTCGATCACCATACAGCGGCGCAGCAGTTTAGTCAATTTGAGAAGCAAGAAGCAGCATGTGGCCGTTTAGTCACAGGGAATTGGGTGTGGTTAATTCCGCCTATATCTCCTGCAGCGACGCACATTTATCATAAGCCTTATCCAAATCAAGTACTTACACCTAATTTTTTTCATAAAAAAGGGTAAGAGCTTGTTGTATGGATAAAAGAATAACATGTTATAGTTAGAAGGGACCGTTTAATGGCGATACTTATATAAACGGCCCTGTTTTATTTTTGTGCTTCTAACATAGAGTGGTTTCATACATAAGAAAAGATGTGGTAAAACTTCTGACTTCGTATAG
>Ga0209025_1002427_pt1 | contig 19781 bp, 19 predicted proteins | sample AraplaMF_Col_mLB_FD_184256 | JGI IMG/M metagenome (GOLD analysis project Ga0209025, IMG submission 184256) | Arabidopsis root microbial communities from the University of North Carolina, USA - plate scrape MF_Col_mLB (SPAdes) (version 2) | ecosystem: Host-associated > Plants > Roots > Endosphere... | reverse complement strand
GGCCGGCGGGGTATTGAGGCGCAGCTTGTCGCAGATCAGGCCGTCCAGGCCCTGCTCGTGCAGCATGCGCGGCACCTTGTAAATCGTGTCCACGTCCCACATGGAGATCACGCCCCACTCGGGGACGTTGGAGAACAGCGAAATCTTTTCGCGCTCTTCGCTGGGGATGGGGCGGTCCGCGCGGCACAGCAGCACGTCGGCCTGGATACCGATTTCGCGCAATTGCTTGGCAGTGTGCTGGGTCGGCTTGGTCTTGAGTTCGCCGGCGGCGGCAATCCAGGGCAGGTAGCTCAGGTGCACAAAAGCGGTGTTGTTGGCGCCCAGGCGCAGGCTCATCTGGCGCACGGCTTCCAGGAAGGGCAGGGATTCGATGTCGCCCACGGTGCCGCCGATCTCGACGATGGCGACGTCGACTGCGTCGGCGGTTTCGTAGCCGGCGCCGCGCTTGACGAATTCCTGGATTTCATTGGTGACGTGCGGGATGACCTGCACCGTCTTGCCGAGGTAGTCGCCGCGGCGTTCTTTTTCGAGGACGCTTTTGTAGATCTGGCCGGTGGTGAAGTTGTTGGCCTTGCGCATGCGCGTTTCGATGAAACGCTCGTAGTGGCCAAGGTCCAGGTCGGTTTCGGCGCCGTCGTCGGTCACGAAAACCTCGCCATGCTGGAAGGGCGACATCGTGCCCGGATCCACATTGAGATAGGGATCAAGCTTGATTAAAGTGACTTTGAGGCCTCGCGATTCCAGGATCGCAGCTAAGGAGGCTGAGGCGATTCCCTTGCCCAGGGAAGACACCACACCGCCGGTGACGAAGACAAATTTGGTCATGTCAGGTACGAACTGCAAGTTCGTCGAGGTGGTAAACGGAGATTATACGGGTTGCTCGCGGGGGCCGATGAATTCAGGGGGCTTAGCTGATACATTGCGGGCATGACGAATCAAGTGACCCCCGCGGGAAGCGGCCCGGACGGCGGCGAAACCCTGGATCTGGCAGGCAAACACATCGTGCTGGGCCTGTCTGGCGGTATCGCCTGCTACAAGGCGGCCGAACTGTGCCGGGCCCTGATCAAGGCCGGCGCCACGGTGCAGGTGGTCATGACCGAGGCGGCCGAGCAGTTCATCACGCCCGTCACGCTGCAGGCTTTGAGCGGGCGGCCGGTCTACACCAGCCAATGGGACAGCCGTGAAGACAACAACATGGCGCATATCAACCTGTCGCGGGAGTCCGACGCCATTCTGGTCGCGCCCATGAGCGCCGATTTCATGGCCAAGCTGCTACATGGCCGCGCCGACGACCTGCTGAGCCTGATGTGCCTGGCCCGCCCCATCGACAAGGTGCCGCTGCTGGTGGCGCCGGCCATGAACCGCGAGATGTACGCGCACCCAGCCACGCAGCGCAATTTTGTGCAGCTGGATGCTGATGGCGCTACCGTGCTGGGCGTAGGCAGCGGCTTTCAGGCCTGCGGGGAGACCGGCGACGGGCGCATGCTGGAGCCCGAGCAGATTCTTGAGGATCTGATCGCTTTCTTTGCACCCAAGGTGCTGGCCGGCCAGCGCGTGCTGGTCACCGCCGGCCCGACTTATGAAGCCATTGATCCTGTGCGCGGCATCACCAATTTGTCCAGCGGCAAGATGGGCTTTGCCATCGCGCGCGCGGCGCGCGAGGCGGGCGCCGAGGTGACGCTGGTCGCCGGCCCGGTGAACCAGCCGACGCCGCGCGGCGTCACCCGTGTCGACGTGAGGTCCGCGCAGCAGATGCTGGAAGCCGTGGCGATGCGTGCCGATGCCGCCAGTGTGTTTGTTGCCACCGCGGCAGTTGCCGACTGGCGACCCGCCGCGCCTTCAACGCAGAAGATCAAGAAGGACGGCTCCGGCCAGGCGCCGCAACTGGCCTTCACCGAGAACCCCGACATCCTTGCGACCGTGGCCCAGTCGGCTGCGGCCCAGGCTGGCCGGCTTTTCTGTGTGGGGTTCGCGGCGGAAAGCCAGGACCTCGCGGAAAACGCCGAAGCCAAGCGCCTGCGCAAAAAGGTACCGCTGCTGGTCGGCAACATCGGCCCCGATACCTTCGGCCAGGACCATAACGCGCTGCTGCTGGTGGATGCGAAAGGCAGCACCGCGCTGCCGCGCGCCTCCAAGCTCTCGCTGGCGCGGCGGCTGGTCGGGGAGATCGCGGCCAGGATGGCGGATGCCCCCAAAGGGAAGGCGGCCGCACCGTGAACCTTCCTTCGAACACGCCGCCGGACGGCGACTTTGTGGCGTACGTGGAGCGCCTGACCCATGCGAATGCGCAGGCCTCGGCCGAAGCCCGTGAAGACCGGCTCAAGCCCGGAGAAAAGACCGTGCCGCGCCCATCGTCTCCGGGGAGCATCGCTACGCCGCCCGCAAAACCCGCGCCAGTCGCCGCCACCGTCGCCACCTTTGCAACCCACGTCAAATGGGTGGTTATCCTGTGGATCGCCACCCAGGTCTTATCCGAGGTCGTGCCCGGCACTGGCTTTCTGTTCCTGCCGGCGCTGCTGGTGTACGGCGCGTGGGCGGTGTTCCAGGCCAACCGCCGCTCATCCGGGGCGCTGGTCCAGCGCCTGCGCGAGCTGGCGCGGCAAGCCGCCGAAGAAGCCGAAAAGGCCCGGAAAAATCAATTACCCAAGAAGAAATAGTTCATGCACATCGACGTCAAGATTCTCGACCCGCGCCTTCAAAACAACCTTCCCACCTACGCCACACCCGGCAGCGCCGGGCTGGACCTGCGCGCCTGCCTGGATGCGCCGCTCACGCTGGCCGCCAATGCCTGGCAACTGGTGCCCACCGGCATCGCCATTTATCTGCACAACCCAGGCTATGCCGCGCTGATCCTGCCGCGCTCCGGGCTGGGCCACAAGCACGGCATCGTGCTGGGCAACCTCGTGGGTCTGATCGACAGCGACTACCAGGGGCAGTTGATGGTCAGCGCATGGAACCGCAGCGACGTGCCTTTCACCATCGAACCCATGGAGCGGATCGCGCAACTGATGATCGTGCCTGTGGTGCAGGCGCAGTTCAATGTGGTCTCCGAATTCCCCGCCAGTGAGCGCGGGGAGGGCGGGTACGGCTCAACGGGCAAGGCCTGAGCCCGGTCCGGGCCGCCGCTCTCAGAAGAGAGGTGGGGGTTTTCCTACAACCCCTGCAACAAGGCTCCCACGCCACCACAGGCCCAATCCCCACCTGGGGATTAGCGGGTCTCATCCTTAATAAGCCATGAGAGTCCATGCGCCTGTGGTGCCGGGATCTCATGACTTACCAACAGGAGAGACTCATGCGAAACACATCCCGCTTTATTTCGTCCGCGTCCGTGGTGCTGGCGCTGGCCGCCCTGGCAGCCTGCGCACCCATGAACCCGCCGCCGACCTCTGACGCGAATTACCCTCCCGCCTATCCCAATACCGCCAGCTACCCTAACCAGACTTATCCTGCTGGAACCTACCCGGCGGGCACCTATCCCGCCAACCAGCAGAACCGCTATGTCGAATACGGACGCGTCAGCAATGTGGAAGTGTTTCGCACCCAGGAGCAGGCCAGGAGCTCAGGTGTAGGTGCCATCCTCGGCGGTGTGGCCGGCGCGGTGGTGGGCCACCAGATCGGCGGCGGCACCGGCAAGGACGTGGCGACGGTTGTCGGCGCAGTGGGCGGCGCCGTGGCTGGTAATGCGATTGAGAAAAACCGCAATCCTGGTGCGGTTCGCGAAACCTACCGCGTATCTGTCCAGCTCGACAATGGCACCGGCCGTGCCTATGACGTGCCTTCCACCGGCGACCTGCGCATAGGCGATCGCGTGAGGATTGAGAACGGCTTGCTGTACCGGATGTAAGCGGCCGCGAGTATTAAAAAGGCGGGGGCATGCGCCGCCGCCTTAGCCTTAGTGCAGGGTGCCGCTTCCAGGCGAGAGCGGCTCGAGCTTGAAGAAGCCGGTGCCCAGAGAGCCCTGGCCGATTTCCTCTTCGCTTGCTTCACGCACCGACTCGACCTTGACCGCCAGCCGGATGGCGATGCCCGCCAGCGGATGGTTGCCATCAAGGACCACGTGGTCGGGATAGATTTCGGTGACTGTATAGATGTGGTCCGGCGGAACCGTCCCGGTGACGCCTTTGGGAAGGGCTGCGCCGTCGAAGGTCATGCCTTCTTCGAGTTCAGCGGGGAACACCTTGCGGGGTTCGAGAAACACCAGGTTCTCGTCGTAGTCGCCAAACGCGTCCTCGGGTTCCAGGTGCAGTTCAAGTTTGTCACCGGTTTCGTGGCCTTGCAGGGCTTGCTCGATCTTGGCCAGCAGGTCATCGCCGCCCAACAGGAACTCAATGGGCTCATCCAGTTCATCCAGCACATCGCCCAGGGTGTCTTTCAGCGTCCATGTCAGGGCTACGACGCATTGCGGGGTGATTTTCATCCGACAATTGTCCCATGGATGTAAACCAATCTCTACCGCTCCTCGCCGGCCTGAGCCCGGCGCAATTCATGCACCGGCACTGGCAGAAAAAGCCGCTTCTCGTGCGCCAGGCCATACCGGGATTCCAGCCTTTGTTGAATCGTGCGGCATTGTTCAAGCTGGCTGCCGGCGAACAGGTGGAGTCGCGCCTGATCGTGCAGCAAGCCAAAGGCTGGCGCATGAAGCAAGGGCCTTTTGCGCCGCGCGGCCTGCCACCGCTGAACCAGAAGGCCTGGACCTTGCTGGTGCAGGGCGTGGACCTGCATGACGCCGGCGCGCATGAGCTGTTGCAGAAGTTCCGTTTTGTTCCGGATGCACGGCTTGATGACCTGATGATTTCGTTCGCCACGGAGGGCGGCGGCGTGGGGCCGCACTTTGACAGCTATGACGTGTTCCTGTTGCAGGCCAGCGGGCGGCGGCGCTGGAGGATAGGGCGGCAGAAGGACCTGAGCCTGCAAGACGGCGTGCCGCTGAAGATCCTGCGGAACTTCGAGCCCGAGCAGGAGTTTGTACTGGAGTCCGGCGACATGCTGTACCTGCCTCCACGCTATGCCCACGACGGTGTCGCCGAGGCGGCAACTTCGGGCGAAGGCTGCATGACCTATTCGATCGGTTTCAGGTCGCCGGCTCGCGGTGAACTGGCAGCCGAGCTGTTGCAGCGCCTGGCGGAATTCAGCGAGGATGACATGCAGGGGAACGCCCCGGCAGGCCGGCGCGCATCCACGGCACCCGATATCTACCGCGATCCGGGCCAAGAGGCCACAGCCGCGCCGGCGGCATTGCCGGCTGAACTGGCTGCCTTTGCCAGCCAGGCTGTCCAGGATGCGCTTAAAGACCCCCTCGCGCTGGCCTGTGCCCTGGGTGAGTACATGACCGAACCCAAGCCTTCCGTGTGGTTTGACGAAGCTGCGGATGAGTGGGATGCCGAGGCCGCACAGGCCGGCCGCGCTGGGATCAGGCTGGACGCGCGCACCCGGATGATGTATGACGCCAACCATATCTTCATCAACGGGGAGAGCTACCGCGCCAGGGGGGCCGATGCCACGCTGATGCGCCGGCTGGCCGACAGCCGCAGCTTGGCGCCGCGCGAACTGCGCAAGGCTGGCGCCTCCGCGATGGGGCTGTTGGGCGATTGGCACGATGCCGGCTGGCTGCGGCTGGTGCCGTCTGCCAACTCCTGATTGGCCCGACGCCTGGTGCCATTTTTGCCACCTTGCCAAGGAGAAACTTCATGGACAGCGATACAACCTCCATCCTGCCGCAGGGCTTGCCGGAAGGCCGCTTCAGCGGGCGCACCGATTTCAGGGAAATGATCCGCCAGGCTTTTGTGACGGCGGCGCAGCAGGGCTGGCGTGAAATCATTGTGTGCGACCCGGACTTCGAAGACTGGCCCCTGGGCGAGCGCGCAGTGGCGCAGGCTTTGAATGACTGGTCCAAAACCGGCCGGACCTTCACCATGCTGGCGAGGAGCTACGACGAGGTGCTGCGCCGGCATGCGCGCTTTGTTACCTGGCGGCGGACCTGGGCGCACATCATCGAGTGCCGCGCCAACACCTCGGCCCCGGCCGATGATCTGCCCAGCGCCTTGCTGGGGCCGGGATGGGTCTTTGAGCGCCTGGACCTGTTGCGCTGCAGCGGCATAGCCGGTTCCGAGCCGGCCCGCCGCGTCGCGCTGCGGGAACAGCTCAATGAAAGATTGCTGAAAAGCTCACCGGCCTTCCCGGCCACCACGCTGGGGCTCTAGGTGCAAAGCGCGCTAGGAAGGCCGCCGCACGGCCTTGGTTTGCCGACTAAGGGTTTTCGGGCTTGTAATATCCGGCATATAATTTAAAGCTGGGTAGAAAGAGCTCGAGTCCTTTCCCCGGTCAAAAACAACTTGAATTCCGGTTTGGGTTCTTTTGACAATTTCCGGAAATTGTTTTCTTAAATATCACCAAGGATCGTAAAAATGAACAAGTCTCTCGTTTTGGCAGCTATCGTTGCCGCTGTTGCACTGGCTGCTTGCGGTAAGAAAGAAGAAGCCCCAGCTGCTCCTGCACCTGCTGCTGCACCCGCTCCGGCACCAGCACCCGCACCTGCTGCTGACGCTTCCGCACCGGCTGCCGCTGCATCCGCCGCTCCGTCCGCTGACGCTGCCGCCGCTGCCGCTACGAGCGCTGCTGCAAGCGCTGCCAAGTAATTCTTCAGTGAATTGAAAAAAGCCGCCGTCAGGCGGCTTTTTTTTGCCTGCCGTTTTCCCTGAAGTTGCGGCAAGGCCCGCGACCTTAGAGCGAAAGCCAGGGGGTGCCGGTATCGGGTCTGGCCACGACAATGTCGTCTGCGCCGCAACCCAAGGTTTCGGCCATCAGCGCCTGTACCAACTCCGGCCGGTTGTTCTGCGCGCTGAGGTGCGCAGGCACCAGGTGCCTGAATCGGCCGTGAACGAGGGCGCGGGCAATTTCCCCTGCTGCGGCATTCGAGAGGTGGCCGTATTGGCCGCCCACGCGCCGCTTTAAAAAGGGCGGGTACGACGACTGCGCAAGCATATCGGTGTCGTGGTTGCACTCCAGCATCAGGGCATCGCAAGCCATGAGCTGCGACATAACGTGGCTTGTGGCGTGACCCAGGTCGGTCAGGATACCCAACTTGGCCGAACCGTCGGTGCAGGTGAGCTGCAAGGGCTCCCTGGCGTCATGCGGCACGGTGAAAGGCGTAAGCTGCAAACCGCCGAGCGCTATGGCTTTTCCGTCGCGTGCGGTGTGCAGCAGGCCGTCAAAATCCGGTGCGCCAATGGCGGCGTGCGTCCCACGGCTCATCCAGACCGGAATGCGGTAGCGCAGGGCGAGTGAGCGTGCGCACCCGATATGGTCGCCGTGTTCATGCGTGATGAACACGGCATGGATGTCTTCAGGTTTCAGCCCCGCTTCTCCAAGCCGGTAAAGCAGGTGCTTGAGGCCCAGTCCGCAGTCGACAAGAACCCGGGAAGGCACGATTCCCGCCGCTTCGACCACGGTGGCATTGCCCGAACTGCCGCTGCCCAGGCTTTTGAACCTCAACATGGGCGTTGCACTTCGCGGTCCGGGCGGTAGATTCGATTGGGCGCAGGCCCGGATTACTTCAGGTCGTCGGCAATCACCTGCACGATGCGCTGGGCATTGGCCGACGATTCGGCTGCTCCCTGGGCATTGAGGACGGAAACCGTGGTGCTCTCGCCTTGGCTCTTGACGGCGATGCGGTACTTCAGAGGTGGTGTGGCTGCCGGCGATCCACTGAACAGCTTGCTGAAGAAGCCGGGTTCGGTCTTGTTGGTGACTGGCTCAACATAGCGCACGAAATAAGTGCCCTGGCTGCGGTCACGGTCTTCAACGGTGAAGCCGGTGCGGTCCAGTGCCAGACCGACCCGGCGCCAGGCGCGGTCGAAGCCTTCGTCGATTTGTACGACGGGCAGGTTGTTGACGGTGGCGATGCGGGAGGTCTGCTTGGTGGCGCCTGCGGCCACCAGGGCTTTGGACTGCTCTTGCGACACGCCCAGCTTGACCATCAGGCGGCGCAGGAATTCGGCTTCGAGTTCCGGGTCTGCGGGGCGGGGCTGCCAGACCGTGCTGTCACCGGCGGAACTGCCGGCTTTGGCGCCAGTGATGACTTCGATCATGCCGCGGTGGCTAACATAAATTTCCGTGCCGCCATCGGGGCGGCGCTCCAGGCGGGTGCGGAACTTGTCGCGCTCGCCGGTGGAATAAAGGCCGTCGAACATCTTGCCCAGCGCGCTGCGGATAAAGTCCTGCGGCAACTTGGCGCGGTTTTCGGCAAAGTCGGTCTCCATGATGCCCAGGTTTTCCTGGTCCTGAGCCAACAGGAAGCCGCTTTCCAGCCAGAAGTCGCGCACGGGGCCCCAGAGCTTGTCGGCGGGCCGATTCACGACCAGCCAACGCTGGGTGCCTGCGCGTTCGATGCGCACGTCGCCCACACTGGCGGTTGCCGTCTGCACTGCCTGCGTGGGCTGGGCTGTCTGGTAGCTGGTGGCCGATACCGCGGTGCCGGGCACCACGTAGCGGGTGTCGCGGCTGAGCTGGGTCAGGTCGGGAGGGATATCCAGCGAAGGGCCCTTGGCGCCACTGCTTTTGTAGTCGATACGTTCACCGTCCATCACTTCACGGAGGGAGGAGCAGCCGGCGAGCAGACCGAGGGCAAGCAGCGCGGACACGGCTGCCGCGCTCCGGGTTTTTGAGAATGCAGAACGTGTTGGCGATATCTTCACTTGGGTTCCCTTAAAAATCAGATCAGGCAAATCAAATCAGGCCGCAGGCGCGCAGGGCGGTTTCCACGGCCGCTTCGTTGGATGCCTCCAGCGGCGTCATGGGCAGGCGCAGGGTGCCGCCGCAAAGACCCATCCGGGCCATGGCCCATTTGACGGGAATCGGGTTGGCTTCAATGAACAGGTTTCTGTGCAGTGGCAGCAGCTTGAGCTGCAATTCCATCGCGCGGCGGGTGTCGCCCGCCACGGCGGCCACGCACAGTTCATGCATGAGCCGGGGAGCCACGTTGGCCGTCACGCTGACGTTGCCCTGGCCACCGCACAGCATCAGTGCCACGGCGGTCGGGTCGTCGCCCGAATAGACCGCAAAACCCTTGGGTACTTCCTTGATCAGCCACTGCGCGCGCTCGATGTTGCCGGTGGCTTCCTTGATGCCGACAATGCCGGGCACTTGGGCCAGACGCAGCACGGTGGCATGCGCCATATCGGCCACGGTGCGGCCGGGCACGTTGTACAGCACGGTGGGCAGGTCGCCGACGGCTTCGGCAATCGCCTTGAAGTGCCGGTACTGGCCTTCCTGCGTGGGTTTGTTGTAGTAGGGGACGACCTGCAACTGGCAGTCGGCGCCTACCTGCTTGGCGAACTTGGCGAGTTCGATCGCCTCGGCGGTGGAGTTGGCGCCGCAGCCGGCCATGATGGGCACGCGCTTTTTGGCCTGCTCCACCGAAACGCGGATGATTTCACAGTGCTCTTCGACGTTGACGGTCGGGGATTCGCCGGTGGTGCCGACCACGCCGATGCAGTCGGTGCCTTCGGCGATGTGCCAGTCCACCAGTTTGCGCAGGGTGGGGTAATCTACGCTGCCGTCATCATGCAAGGGTGTTGCCAATGCAACGATGCTGCCAGTAATGGGTTTCATGCTGTACTTGTAAACGTTCGCGGCCGGATTGGGCCTGGCCGAAATGGCGCCAGGCCGGCCCCGAAAAGCCAATCCTGCATTCTACCCAGAGCCTAGGACAGGAAATAGCGCGGCGGTGCGGGCAAACCCGCAGTCGCGGCGGTTTCGTGTACAGCGGCTATGCGCTGGATGAAGCGCGGCGGGTTCTCGTGGAAACCCTCCTCGAAGGCCACAATGCGCAGGCTACGGCAGATTTCCAGCAATTCGCCGGTGCGCAGCAAAAAATCGGGCCGCGAGGGCTTGCCCACGGTCTCATTGCCTTGCGTAAAAGTTTCGTAAATCAGCACGCCGCCCGGCGCCAGGCCGGCCAGCAAGGTCGGCAAAAGCGGGCGCCAGAGGTAGTTAGTGACGATGATCGCGTCGAACTGGCGGCCCGCAAAAGGCCAGGGGCCGGCTTCAATGTCGGCCGCGATGGCCTCGCAGGCCGATGCGGGGAGGGTGCTTGTCGCGGCGTCCAGGGCTTCCTGCGAGCGGTCGACCAGGACCAGGGGGTGGTTTCGCCCGTGAAACCACCGCGCATGGCGGCCGTAGCCGCAGGCGACGTCCAGCACCACGCCGCCTTCGCGGACCAGGTGCGACCAGCGCCGTACCCAGGCGGAGGGCTGCTCCATGCCGTGTGGGGTGCCGCTCATTTAAAGGGGCTTCACTTCGTCTTTGAGGGCGGCCAGCGCCATGGACTCGACCCGGCCGGGCGCTATCAGCTTGAGCCAGCGGCCCAGCTTGCCCTTGGCTGTCATGACCACCTCACGGTCGCGGCGCTCCATGCCCTGCAGGATCAGCCTGGCGCACTCCTCCACACTCATGGCTTTGTCTTCCTTGAGCCCGCTTGAGCCCGCGGCTACGCCCGCCGCGTTGAAGCCGCGGTGGCGGATGTGGGTGGCGACCACGCCCGGGCAGGCGGTGGTCACGCTGACCCCGGCGCCCTTCATTTCGGCGCGCAGCGCCTCGAAAAATCCCACCATGGCGAACTTGGTGGCGCTGTAGGCCGTGCGGCCGGGCACACCTATCAGCCCGGCCAGGCTGGAAACCGCGACGATGCTGCCGTGGCGCAGCTTCAGGTAAGGCAGGGCGGCATGGGTGCACCAGACGCTGCCCCAGAAGTTGATGCGCATGAGCTGCTCGTACCAGCCCAGGTCCTGGGCCTTGACGTCCTCCAGCAGGGCCTGCGCCGACATGCCTGCGTTGTTGATCAGGGCGTCGATGTGGCCGAAGCGGCCGACGGCGGCATCCACCAGGTGGCGGCACTGGGCCTCGATGGAGACGTCGGTTTTGACGGCAAGGGTTTGCGCGCCGCGCGCGGCGCACTGGTGCGCGACTTCGTCCAGCAGCGTTTCATTGCGCGCAGCCAGCACCAGCGCCACGCCGGCGCCATGGGTTTTGGCCAGCTGGCGCGCCATTTCAGCGCCTATGCCGTCGGAGGCGCCGGTGATGATGATGGTTTTCATGCTGTCCTCTTCCCGTTTTTTTAGGGGCGCTGCGCCGTCACTCGCAAAACCGCCGGGCAGGCCCTAAAAACAAGCCCAGATCTGGTTGGCGAGTGTGAACAGGAAATCCGGCCGTGTGTAGAGGGCAAACACTCCCAGCGACGCGATGATCGCGAGTGCCCACAGGCCGGCTTTTTTGGCCATCTCAGGCCCCTTGCGGCACGCCGGCGCGTGCAATCGGCGCCTCGCGCACCGGAAGGTTCACCAGGGCCGCGAACACGCCCAGCGCGATGGCGATGTACCAGACGATGTCGTAGCTGCCGGTGCGGTCATATAAATAGCCGCCCAGCCAGACGCCCAGGAAGGAGCCTATCTGGTGGCTGAAGAAAATAAAGCCGCCCAGCATCGACATGTGCTGGATGCCGAAGATCTGCGCCACCACCGCGTTGGTCGGCGGGATGGTCGACAGCCACAACAGGCCCATCAGGCTGGCGAAGATGTAGACGCTCAGCGGGCTCAGCGGCGCCGCCAGGAACACGGCGATCACCACCGCGCGCGAGAAGTAAATCGTCGCCAGGATTTTCCGTTTGGCGATTTTCTGGCCCAGCGAGCCGGCAATATAGGTGCCGAAGACATTGAAGAGGCCGATCAGCGCCAGTGCGTAGCTGGCCACCTGGGGCGACAGGCCCTTGTCCTTGAGGTAGCTGGGCATGTGCACGCCGATGAACACCACCTGGAAGCCGCAGACGAAATAACCGGCCATCAGCAGCTGGAAGCTCGGGTACTTGAAGGCTTCGCGCAGCGCCTGGGCGATGGTCTGCTCGCGTTTGGCCGGCCGGCCTCCGGCAAAGCCGCCCTCACGCAGGCCCAGCGCCAGCGGCGCGATCAGCAGCACTGCGCCACTGAGCACCAGCAGCGCTTCCTTCCAGCCCAAGCCGCTGATCAGCAGGCCTTCGACCGGCACCATCAGGAACTGGCCGAAGGAGCCGGCCGCCGCAGCCACGCCCATGGCCCAGGAGCGTTTTTCCGCCGGGATGTTGCGGCCTATCACGCCGTAGATCACGGCATAGGTGGTGCCGGCCTGCGCCGCGCCTATCAGCACGCCGGCCGTCATGGTGAACAGCAAGCCCGTGGGCGACAGCGCCATGCCCACCAAGCCCAGCCCGTACAGCAGGGCACCGCCCACGATCACGCGGAAAGCGCCGAAGCGGTCGGCCGCCATGCCGGCGAAGATGCCGAACACGCCCCAGGACAGGTTTTGCACCGCCAGCGCGAAGGCAAAGGTCTCGCGCGTCCAGCCCTGGGCCTGGGTAATGGGCTGCAGCCACAGCCCGAATCCGTGGCGTATGCCCATGGACAGCGTGACGATGGTGGCGCCGCAGATCAGCACCTGCAGCATGGAGAGTTTTTTGGTGTCGGTGGTCATGGGTGGCCGCCGCGAGCGGCGAAAAAAAGAAAAGCCTGGGCGGCAAGGAGGTGATTCGCCGACTGTAACGAAAATGGCAAAACGCTGCCGCGCCCGCCCCCGGTTTCCACGCCCGAATCGGGCTGGCTGTATGTCCATACAGTGACTTTTGCGGCCCGGACTACAATTGCGGCAATTCTTTCAACTGCCATGGCTGACAAACTACCCACCGAATATTCCGAAGGCTCGATCCGCGTGCTCAAGGGCCTGGAGCCCGTCAAGCAGCGCCCGGGCATGTACACGCGCACCGACAACCCCCTGCACATCATCCAGGAGGTACTGGACAACTCCGCCGACGAGGCCCTGGCGGGTTACGGCAAGAAGATCAAGGTCACGCTGCACACCGACGGTTCGATCAGCGTGGACGACGACGGCCGCGGCGTTCCCTTCGGCATGCACCCGGAAGAAAAAGCGCCCGTGATCGAGCTCGTGTACACCCGGCTGCACGCCGGCGGCAAGTTCGACAAGGGCAAGGGCGGCGCCTACAGCTTCTCGGGCGGCCTGCACGGCGTGGGCGTCAGCGTGACCAACGCGCTGTCCAAGCGCCTGGAGGTCACCTCCTACCGTGAAGGCATGGTCGCCCACCTGGTGTTTTCGGGCGGCGACGTCATCGAAAAACTGCACCTGCGCAAAAACGGCGACGGCGACCGCAAGACCGGCACCACCGTGCGGGCCTGGCCCGACGCCAAGTACTTCGAGTCGGCGGCGCTGCCCATGGCCGAACTTACCCACCTGCTGCGCAGCAAAGCCGTGCTCATGCCCGGCGTCACCGTCACGCTGACCAACGAGAAAACCAAGGACACCCAGACCTGGCTCTACAAGGGCGGCCTGCGCGACTACCTGATGCAGACCCTGACCGGCGACCCGGTCATCCCGATGTTTGAAGGCGAGGGGTTTGCCGACACCCAGCACGACAGCTTTGCCGAAGGCGAAGGCGCCCAGTGGTGCGTGGCCTTTACCGAAGACGGCCAGCCCGTGCGCGAGAGCTATGTCAACCTGATCCCGACCAGCGCCGGCGGTACCCATGAAAGCGGCCTGCGCGACGGCCTCTTCAATGCCGTCAAAAACTTTATCGACCTGCATTCGCTGCTGCCCAAGGGCGTCAAGCTGCTGCCCGAAGACGTTTTTGCCCGCGCCAGCTATGTGCTGAGCGCCAAGGTGCTGGACCCGCAGTTCCAGGGCCAGATCAAGGAACGCCTCAATTCACGCGACGCGGTGCGCCTGGTTTCCAGCTTTGTGCGCCCGGCGCTGGAGCTGTGGCTCAACCAGCACGTCGACTACGGCCGCAAACTCGCCGAACTCGCCATCAAGGCCGCGCAAACCCGCCAGAAGGCCGGCCAGAAGGTTGAAAAACGCAAGGGCTCGGGCGTGGCCGTGCTGCCCGGCAAGCTGACCGACTGTGAAAGCCGCGACCTGGCGCACAACGAAGTCTTCCTGGTCGAGGGCGACTCGGCCGGCGGCAGCGCCAAAATGGGCCGCGACAAGGAAAGCCAGGCCATCCTGCCGCTGCGCGGCAAGGTGCTCAACACCTGGGAGGTCGAGCGCGACCGCCTGTTTGCCAACACCGAAATCCACGACATCGCGGTCGCCATCGGCGTGGACCCGCACGGCCCCAACGACACGCCCGACCTCAGCGGCCTGCGCTACGGCAAGGTCTGCATCCTGAGCGACGCCGACGTGGACGGCTCCCACATCCAGGTGCTGCTGCTCACGCTGTTTTTCCGCCATTTCCCCAAATTGATCGAATCGGGTAATGTGTATGTCGCGCGGCCGCCGCTGTTCCGGGTGGACGCGCCGGCCCGGGGCAAAAAGCCGGCTTCGAAGTTTTATGCCCTTGACGAAGGTGAACTGACCGCCATATTGGATAAATTGCGCAAAGATGGCGTGAAAGAAGGCGCCTGGAGCATCAGCCGCTTCAAGGGCCTGGGTGAAATGAGTGCGGAACAACTCTGGGAAACCACGCTCAACCCAGATACCCGCCGTTTGTTGCCAGTGCAACTGGGCAACCAGGATTTTCTGCAAACCGAGGCCCTGATCACCAAGCTGATGGGCAAGGGCGAAGCCGCGGCGCGCCGCGAACTGATGGAGTTGCACGGCGACGCCGTGGAAATTGATATTTGATGAACCTGCCTGAGACTTTTCTTTCCTTCCTGCGGCGGCCCCTGCGCGCGCTGGGCCTGCCGCTGATGGTCATGGGCTTGGCCGCGTTGTTCTCCGCTCCCGCCCATGCCGACATCTGGGGTTATGTCGACAAAGACGGCATCGCGCATTTCTCGGCGGTGCGCCTGGATGACCGGTATGAACTCTTCTTCCGCGGCAGCGAAAGCTTCAGCGCCGGCGGCGTGGGCCGAACCGGCAAAGCAGTCGGCAACGGCACCAATCTGGCCACAGGCGTGGCCAACGCTCCACCCAAACTGCTGGCCTACTTCGACGTGTCGCCCAATTACAAGGCCGTCAAACACCTGTTGCGCGAGGCTTCCGCCACGCACGGCATCGACTACGAACTGCTGCAGGCCCTGATCGCCACCGAATCGGGCTTCAACACCCAGGCCGTCTCGCCCAAGGGGGCGGTTGGGTTGATGCAACTGATCCCCCCGACGGCGGAACGCTATGGCGTGCGGGCAAGCAAGGATTCCCCCATCCAGAAAAAACTCACCGACCCCAAGACCAATATCCGGGCGGGCTCCAGCTACCTCAGCGATCTGATCGCCATGTTCCCGGGCCAGCTCGAGCTGGCGATTGCCGCCTACAACGCCGGCGAAGGGGCCGTGCAGCGCGCGGGCAACAAGATACCCAACTATCCTGAAACTAAAAACTACGTCAAAACCGTGATGCAGCTCTACAACCACCTTAAGCCCCCCAGCATGATGGCGGCGCCCGGCGGCCGGGTGCGCATGGAGATGATGGGCGGCACTATCGGCCGCGGCAACATGGTGCCGACCACGGTCGCCTCCACCGCCACGCCGGAGACCCCGGCCGAGCGGAACTGAGGCGGCTTGTACGCCGGCTTTTCGCCGGCAACCCGGTAACCCGGCAGCCTGAAAGCTGCACTTACTTTTTCTTTTCATAATCCCGTACCGGCCGCGTTTGTGCGCACCGGCCCGGCATCAACCGACCCAGCCCAAGCCAAATCACGATGGATGATCTCTTTACACCGGACGCAGTCGCTCCCATTCCCGAGCCCGCCGACCAGGATTCGCTGGCCGCGTACGCGCAGCGAGCCTACCTTGAATACGCGCTCAGCGTCGTCAAGGGCCGGGCCTTGCCCGACGTCTGCGACGGCCAAAAGCCTGTGCAGCGCCGCATCCTCTTCAGCATGTCGCGCATGGGCCTGGGCTTTGGCGGTGCCAACGGCGCCAGCGGGGCCAAGCCCGTCAAGAGCGCGCGCGTGGTCGGCGACGTGCTCGGTAAATACCATCCGCACGGCGACCAGGCGGCTTACGACGCCATGGTGCGCATGGCGCAGGATTTCAGCCAGCGCTACCCGCTGGTCGACGGCCAGGGCAACTTCGGCTCGCGCGACGGTGACGGCGCGGCGGCCATGCGCTACACCGAGGCACGGCTGGCGCGCATCACGACCTTGCTGCTCGACGAACTCGATGAAGGCACGGTCGACTTCGTGCCCAACTACGACGGCTCCTTTGATGAGCCGCGCCAGCTGCCCGCGCGCCTGCCTTTCGCGTTGCTCAACGGCGCCAGCGGCATTGCCGTCGGCCTGGCCACCGAAATCCCCAGCCACAACCTGCGCGAAGTCGCCGACGCCTGCGTGGCCCTCATCAAGACGCCCAAGCTCTCCGACGACGAGCTGTTTTCACTGATCACCGGCCCCGACTACCCGGGCGGCGGGCAGATCATCTCCAGCAGCGCGGAAATCGCCGCCGCATACAGCACCGGCCGCGGCTCGCTCAAGGTGCGTGCGCGCTGGAAAATCGAGGAACTCGCGCGCGGCCAGTGGCAGCTGGTGGTGCAGGAACTGCCGCCCGGTGTCAGCACCCAGCGTGTGCTCGAGGAGATCGAGGAACTCACCAACCCGAAAATCAAGGCCGGCAAAAAAGCCCTGAGCCAGGACCAGGTGCAGCTCAAGCAGACCGTGCTGGCCGTGCTCGACGTGGTGCGCGACGAGTCCAGCAAGGATGCTCCGGTGCGCCTGGTGTTCGAGCCCAAGACCAGCAAGATCGGCCAGTCCGAACTCATCAACACCTTGCTGGCCAACACCAGCCTCGAAAGCTCCTCGCCCATCAACCTGACCATGGTCGGGCTGGATGGCAAGCCCACCCAGAAAACCCTGCGCCAGATGCTGGGCGAGTGGATTGAATTCCGCCAGACCACGGTGCAAAAGCGTTCGCAGCACCGCCTGGACAAGGTGCTGGCCCGCATCCACATCCTCGAAGGCCGGCAGTTGGTGCTGCTCAATATTGACGAGGTGATCGCCATCATCCGCCATTCGGATGAGCCCAAGGCCGCACTGATTGATCGCTTCAAGCTGAGCGATATCCAGGCCGAGGACATTCTGGAAATCCGCCTGCGCCAACTGGCGCGGCTTGAAGCCATCAAGATTGAGCAGGACCTCAAGAACCTGCGCGAAGAGCAGGGCAAGCTCGAGGAAATCCTCGGCAGCCCGGCGGCGCTCAAGCGCCTGCTGGTCAAGGAAATCGAAGCCGACGCCAAGCTGTTCGCCGATGCGCGCCGCACGCTGATCCAGGCCGAGAAAAAAGCAGTGCTCGAAGTCAAGGTGCTCGACGAACCCGTGACCGTGGTCATCAGCGACAAAGGCTGGGTGCGCGCGCGCAGCGGCCATGGCCATGACCCGGCGGGTTTTGCCTTCAAGGCCGGCGACGGTCTGTACGGCACGTTTGAATGCCGTACTGTCGACACGCTGCTGGCTTTCGGCTCGCGCGGCCGGATTTATTCGGTGCCGGTGTCCTCGCTGCCCGGCGCGCGCGGCGACGGCCAGCCGCTGACCACGATGATCGACCTGGAGTCCGGCACGCAGCTCGTGCACTATTTCGCGGGCCCGTCCAATGCCGCGCTGCTGCTCAGCGCCAGCGGCGGCTACGGCTTCCTCGCCACGGTCGAGAACATGACGTCGCGCCTCAAGGCCGGCAAGGCCTTTATCAGCTGCGCCGAAGGCGAAACCATTTGCAGGCCTTCGCACGCCGCCTTCAACAGCGGCGCGACGCCCATGGTGCCGGCCACCCACGTGGCCTGCGCCTCCACCGGCGGCCGCATCCTGACCTTTGAAATCGGCGAACTCAAGATGCAGGCCGCTGGCGGGCGCGGCCTGATGCTGATAGACCTCGAAGCCAAGGACACCCTGGCCGGCGCGGCGGCCTACACCCGCAGCGTCAAGATAGAAGGCATAGGCCGCGGCGGCAAGGCTCGTGAAGAGACGCTGGAAATCCGCACGCTGAACAACGCCCGCGCGGCACGCGCACGCAAGGGCAAGGCGGCCGACCTGGGCTTCAAGCCTAGCGGCGTCACCCGCGTCGAGTAAGAAGTTCGGTGCCCGCCGCCTTGTGAAAGGGGGCGGGCATCCGGCCTCAGGCCGCGAGCAGCGTTTCGAGCTTCCTGAGGCCCGCCACCGTCTCCAGGCAGGCCTGCGCCACTTCCTTGCCCTTGGTCCGGAAGTGGGCGGTGAAGAACTTGCGGTGCTCTTCATGCTCGTGGAAATGCTGCGGCGTCAGCACCGCGGAAAACACCGGCACGCCGGTCTCCAGCTGTATGCCCATCAGCGCGCTGATCACCGCATCGGCGACGAACTCATGGCGGTAAATGCCGCCGTCCACCACCAGCCCGCAGCAGACCACGCCCGCATAGCGGCCTGACTGCGCGAGTTTTTTGGCGTGCAGCGGAATCTCGAAAGCGCCCGGCACTTCAAAGGTGTCTATGGACTCAGGGCCCACGCCCTGCCTGGCCATTTCGGCGAGGAAGGCGCCGCGCCCCTGGTCCACGATGTCTTCGTGCCAGGACGACTGGATAAAAGCGAAACGCGCCTTGTGAACGCCACCGGAATGGGCGGTGGAAGGGGAAGAAACAATGGTCTGACTCATGGATGGCCTCTAACTAGGTGTTACCAGAATCAGGGCGCACGAGCCTGCGGCCAGCCGTGGACGCGCAGGCGCCCACGGCACAGCCGATGGGATCGCGCTCTCTTTCATCCGGACTGTGACCGTCGGCTTTGGACTTGAACCAAATCTGCTGACCCCGGCCCACCGTGAGAAGGGCCGGGCGCTCGCGGGCTGATGCAGTTGCCTGCAAACACCGCCGGTGGGGAATTTCACCCCGCCCTGAGAACGCTGCCCCGGTGAAATGGCCGGGGCGTCATGAGTTTAAGGGCTGGCGCGAATTGGCGCTTGCCACGGCCTGGCCGGCCCCACTGCTTCCGCGGGCGCCGGCGGCGGTGCGATGCTTATTCGACTTCGGCGACCAGGTCGATCTCAACGCAAGCGCCCATGGGAATCTGTGCCACACCGAAGGCGGCGCGCGCATGCGTGCCGGCATCACCGAAAATCTCAGCGAAAAGTTCACTGGCGCCATTGGTCACCAGGTGATGCTCGGTGTAGTCGCCGGTCGAGTTGACCAGGCTCACGAGCTTGACGATGCGCTTGATCTTGCCCAGGCCGACGGCGGCTTCCAGCGTGCCCATCAGGTCGATGGCGACCGAGCGTGCGGCGGCCTTGCCTTCTTCGGTTGTCATGTTTTTGCCGAGCTGGCCGACCAGGGGCTTGCCGTCCTTCTTGGCGATATGGCCGCTCAGGAAGACCAGGTTGCCGGTGCGCACAAAAGGCAGGTAGGCGGCGACGGGGATTGCCACGGGGGGCAGGGTGATGTTCAGTGCTTTCAGCTTGTCGTAGGCGCTCATGGTGTTCCCTTGGTTGATGACAGTTCCCGGGGCGGGTGTTTCGGGGAATTGTAGGACGGGCTCGTCCATGCACCGGCCTGTGGCGGTATGAAAGGAAGTGATGCAGCCCCGGCCGGCGTAACCGCTTATTCGGGCTTGATGCCGGCCTTGCGCACCACGCTGCCCCAGCGGTCCACCTCGCTGCGCATAAAGGCGCGCAACTCGTCGCGGCTCGATCCCTTGAGGTCTATGCCCAGCGTGGTGAGCCGCTCGCGCGTCGACGGGTGGGCCAGCGCCGCGACGGCTTCGCTGCGCAGCCGCTCGACGATGTCGATGGGCGTGGTGGCCGGCGCCACCAGGGCCCACCACTGGTTGAACTGCATGCTGTCCATGCCGGCTTCGC
>Ga0209025_1002423_pt1 | contig 19818 bp, 15 predicted proteins | sample AraplaMF_Col_mLB_FD_184256 | JGI IMG/M metagenome (GOLD analysis project Ga0209025, IMG submission 184256) | Arabidopsis root microbial communities from the University of North Carolina, USA - plate scrape MF_Col_mLB (SPAdes) (version 2) | ecosystem: Host-associated > Plants > Roots > Endosphere... | reverse complement strand
TCATGGAAATAGAGATCGGCCGCCTTCTGCATGCCGTCGATCTGCTGGATGAAATCGCTCTTGCCGGCCGCCGTTTCGCGTGCCGCAGCGATCGCCTTCAGCATGCGCTCGCGGTTGGCAAAGATGTCGCCATAGGTGCTGTCGCTGCGGAAAAGCAGGAAGCCGCGCAGGTTTACCGCCTGTTCGAGCATGGCCTGCAGCGCGTCATCGATCTGGTTGACCAGACGCTCGGATTTCTTCTGCTGCTCGGACGCGGCCGCAACGGCGCCCGCTTTCGAGTAGACAAGGGCGGAAACGGACAGAAAGATAAGGATCAGCATGGCGAATGTCGCGGCGAGCTTACCATTCAAGGACATGTTTCTAGCAAACATCAGTCAATCTCTCCTGACGGCCTGCGGCCATGGGGGAAACGGCACGCCAAGGCATGCCCGAAAAATTCGGGGGATGGGAACATGATCGGCAAATTGGGAGGAAGCCATCATGGCGGGAGGCAGCTTCACGAGCCGCCGCAATCCACCCGACCCTATGACGGCAGACTTTAAATTTGCTTAAGTTTGTGCGACGCGGCAAACGTCGCGAGCGAGACACGGAAGCGTTTTCGGAACAAAAGGCTTGCAAGGCTTGGCTTTGCCCTGCATGGACAGCGCATGTCAGATCAGAACACGCAACGCCTCGACCAGCTTCTTGTCAGCCTTGGCCTGTTCGCCAGTCGCTCTCGCGCGCGTGATGCCGTGCAGCGCGGCACCGTGAAGGTTGGCGGCAAGGTGGTGACGAAGGCCGGCGCGCTGTTTGGCGAAGACTCCACCATCGAAATCGATGATCCGGCGCAGGACTATGTCTCGCGCGCCGCGTTGAAGCTCACCGCTGCCTTGGATCATTTCAAGCTCAACCCATCAGGACAGCACTGTCTCGACGTCGGCGCATCAACAGGCGGCTTCACGGAAGTCTTGCTGGCGCACGGTGCCGCACATGTCACTGCGATTGATGTCGGGCATGGCCAGATGCATCCTCGTATATCGAACGATGCTCGCGTGACCAACATCGAAGGCCTGAACGCTCGCAACCTCACGGCCGAAGACGTCGGGCACCCGGTCACCTTCGTCGTGTCGGACGTCTCCTTCATCTCGCTGAAGCTGGCATTGGCCCCTGCCCTCAATCTTGCGGAAGCGGGAGCCGTCGCTGCTCTCCTTGTCAAGCCGCAGTTTGAAGCCGGGCGCGATGCGATCGGTAAAGGCGGGCTTCTCAAGGACCCGTCTTCGGCGTCTGATGTCGCAGCAGAACTCGAGCGTTGGTTCGTCGAGGACATGGGCTGGAACAGCCTTGGCCTCATCCCCTCCCCGATCGCCGGTGGCGACGGGAACCAGGAATTTCTACTCGCAGGAACGAAACCGTGAGCACGCAAACAGTTACGATCGAAAAGCTCGGCGCCCAAGGCGACGGGATCGTGCATGCAGACGGCGGGCCGATCTACGTGCCCTTCACCCTACCGGGTGAAACTGTCGCCATCGCACGCGTCAAAAACCACGGCACATTGATGTCCATCGCGACTCCATCGGACGATCGTCAGGACCCGCCGTGCCGCCATTTCGGCCCGGACGGCGTGAACGGCACCTGCGGCGGCTGCAGCCTGCAGCACATGAACGATGCGGCCTACCGCCGCTTCAAGCGGCAGCTCGTCGTCGATGCGTTGAAAACGAAGGGGCTGACGCCTGACGTCGCCGACCTAGTCGCCGCTCATCCCGGCGAGCGCCGCCGCGTCGTCTTCGCCGCGCGGCGGACCGAGAAGGACATGCTTGTTGGATTCAATCAGGCGGAAAGCCACCATATCGTCGCCATTGAGGAATGTCCCATCTCGTCGGCGGGCATCATGGCCAGGCTGCCGGCGATCAAGGCGATTGGGGCAGCACTTGCCAATAGCGCAGAAGCGTTCCGCATTGCCGTATTGGAGACCCTGTCGGGCCTCGACCTTGCGGTCGACGGCATCAAGAAGCTCACGGACCAGCAGCGCCGCAAGGCAATCGAGACCGTGCTTTCCCTTCGGGGTATCGCCCGCGTCTCGCTCAACGACGAAATCCTCGTTGAACCGTCCAAGCCGATCGTCGATTTCGGCAGCGTCAACGTCGTTCCGCCGCCCGGCAGCTTCACGCAGGCAACCAAGCCGGCGGAGGATGCAATGGCAGAGCTGGTTCTGGCGCATGTCGGCAAGGCGAAACGCATCGCCGATCTCTTCGCCGGCGCCGGCACATTCTCGCTCCGCCTTGCCCGCGTCGGTCGCGTGCATGCGGTCGAGAGCGAGGACAAGCCGCTGGCAGCACTCGATCATGCCGCCCGCAACACGCAGGGCCTCAAGCCGGTCAGTGTCGAGAAACGGGACCTTTTCCGGCGACCGCTGATGGCCTCGGAACTGAAGGTCTACGACGCCGTGGTCTTTGATCCGCCACGCGCCGGCGCCGAGTTTCAGTGCAAGGAGTTGGCGCGCTCGAACGTGAAGAAAGTCGTGGCGGTCAGCTGCAATCCGCTGACGCTCGCTCGCGATCTCGCTCTGCTCGTCGACGGAGGCTATCGTATCACCGGTGTAACGCCGATCGACCAGTTCCTGTGGACGCCGCATGTCGAGGTCGTGGCGACGCTGGAGAAGTAGAGCGCGCCCCGCGAGCAAGGCCGATCTCAGCGGTCTTGGATCGCGAAAGGAATTCGATGCGTTTTATCAATCCCATCCCTTTCGTTCGCGACATAGATCGCTCCAGGGAAGTCTACCGCAAGACACTTGGCCTGCAGATTTTGGAGGACTTCGGAAACTTCGTCCTTTTCGAGACTGGCTTTGCGATTCACGACGGAACGTCCCTTGAACAAACGATCTGGCGGCTATCGTTTTTCGCTGAAGTTTTTGAACATGAGGATGTCGATGTGGCCTTCGAAAGCATCGCACCGCATGTCGAGCTGATCCATCCCGTCGAACGGCAGGCATGGGGTCAGAGGGTGTTCCGTTTTTATGACCCTGACAGGCATGCGATCGAGATCGGGGAGCCTCAAAATCCTGGACCTCCGAGCCATTCGCGGAAGTCGTGATCTTCGCGACAAGATCGCCGGCTCTGGAAACTCCCGGCAATCCCTGTCGCGAGCCACCTGATTGGGGATATTCCAGAATCCGTCAAAGGCCCGCATTTCGTACGGGCCTTTTTTGTTCTGAGCTCGATGCGCCTCAGGCAGCGCGATGGCTGTACGCGGCAGCCCGGGATGCGGCCTGCAGATTGAACTGGCTCAGCAACTGCATCAGCTTCGCCGCCTCCTGCGCCAACCCATGGCTCGCTGCAGTCTGTTCTTCAACCATGGCGGCATTCTGCTGCGTGCCCTGGTCCATCGTGTTGACGGCCGTGTTGATCTCGGCGAGTCCGGTCGATTGCTCGCGGGTCGCGGTGACGATCGCATCGACATGACGGCTGATCTCCTGGACCTGGCCGACGATCGCTTCCAACGCCTTTCCGGTGTCGCCAACGAGCGTGACGCCCGAGCGGACCTGATCGTTGGAGGCGCTGATCAGGCTCTCGATTTCCTTCGCGGCCTTAGCCGAACGCTGTGCCAATTCGCGTACTTCCTGAGCGACGACGGCAAAGCCCTTGCCGGCTTCACCGGCACGGGCAGCCTCCACGCCAGCGTTCAGCGCCAGCAGATTGGTCTGGAAGGCGATGTCGTCGATCACGCCGATAATATTGGCGATCTTCTGCGACGACTGCTCAATTTCGGTCATCGCGGAAACCGCCTTGCGAACGATGTTGCCGGACTCTTCCGCGCCGGAGCGTGTACGAGTGACCAGCGTGCCGGCTTCTTCCGCGCGACGCGCCGTGTCCTTGACGGTCGTCGTGATCTCTTCGAGTGCTGCAGCCGTTTCCTCGATGGAGGCGGCCTGCTGCTCGGTGCGGCGCGCAAGACCGTCCGCGGCCGTGCGGATTTCTCCGGCGCCTGCATCGATCGCATGAGCATTGTCACCGACCTCCTGAAGGACCGCCCGCAGCTTGGCGATGGAAGTATTGAAATCGCTGCGCAGGCTATCGAGGTGATCAGCGAAAGGTGTCTCGATCGTCCGCGTAAGATTGCCGTCGGAGAGCGCGCCCAGCGCCTCCGCGAGCGCACTGACGGCATGCTGGATTTCCGCGGCTTCACGAGCCTTCGAGGCTTCATTGCGCGAGCGCTCCTGCTGCGCCTGTTCGCGGGTATGCTCGGCGCTGCGTTCGAGGTCGAGGCGTGCGAAGGAGTTGTCGCGGAAGACTGCAACGGCGGCCGCCATGTCGCCGATCTCGTCCTTGCGCCCGACATAGGGAACGGCCGCGTCGAGATCGCCGTCTGCCAGACGGGCCATGCGGGTGGCGATCGTCGAGATCGGCTGTGAAATACGCTTCCAGGCGAGGAACGCGGCAGCCACTGCGACGGCCAGCGCGACGGCGAGGCCACCGACGATCGACAGGACGCCCGCGCTGTAGTTGCCGGCTGCGGCGGCGAGCGCCGCATCGGTCGACTGCCGATCCTTTGCCAGCATTCCGTCAACGAGGGTCTGAATGTTGTTGGCGGACATCGAGAGTTCGCCACGATAGAGAATGTTCGCCTGGCTGCGCTTATTATCAAGCGCGAGGGCAACGATCTTGTCGGCAAGTGCGGCATCGTTGGCGAGCGCCTTCTGCAACCGGCCGAAATTCTGGCTCATGTAGTCGCTCTTCGGCTGCTTTTCGAACGCGTCGATCGCGGTGGCGAGACGCTGGCGGCGGGCCTTCAGCGTCGTCTCGGCGTTGCGGAAGTCCGTCTTGCCGGTGGCCAGGAGATAGTCGGCGTAGCTGCGGCGAACGTCGTTCAGCGTCGTGACGATCGCATGAAGCCGCTCGCTGTTCGGAATGTTCTGCGCGCCGATCTGCCGGGTGTTGGCTTCCAGATTGGTCAGCGAGAAGGCCGCGATCGCACCCTGTACCAAGGCAATGAAAACAAGAGACAGGAAGAGAAGTGGAAGGAGCGTTTTTATCTTCAGTTTGGACATGGGGCGGTCTCATGCGGCCAAAGTGACAAGGCCCAACCGATCTGGATCGATCGCCTGGGCGCCACTCGCCTTGGTGATATCGGAAAACAATACGGACGATATCCGTCATGCGTCATGCATTGGATCTCACTAGAGACCAAGATCCGTAAGATTTGATTAAAAGTAATATGATTCGAGCGTGTTCGCCGCGTGGCGGAGTCGGTAGCCGCATGTAAACAGAAATGCCCGCGACAAGCGGGCATCCGATCAGGCTCTTGACGTTCAAACTTTCCGGCGTCAGCGGTGCATGAAAGCTTCGAACGCGGCCCTTGCTTCGGCGCTGTGGAGACGCTCGAAGAAATGGCGTGCCTCATCATCGATGCGGGCGATGATCTCCTCGCGGTCGCCGCGGATCAGGTTGCGAGCGATCTTGAGCGCTTCCGGCGGCTTGGCTGCGAGCTTGGCAGCGGTTGCGAGCGTCGTGGCTTCGACCGCATCGGGTGCTGAGACCTTCCAGACAAGTCCCGCTTCCCGTGCTTCCTCGCCCGAGAAACCCTCGCCAAGAGCCAGAAGCGCGAAGGCGCGCTGATGCCCCATGATACGCGGCGCAAGGAGGCTGGACGCCGCTTCCGGAACGAGGGCGAGATCGACGAACGGAGTGCGGAACTGGCTGCGTGCGGAGGCGATGGTCAGATCGCAATGCATGTGCATCGTGGTTCCGATACCGATTGCCAGCCCGTCGACGCCCGAGACGATCGGCTTCTCGGAGCGGACCATGGCACAGAGGAATTCGACGATCTCTCGAGGCATCGCGCCGCCCATCGCAGCAGCAAGGAAATCACCGAGATCGTTGCCGGCGGAGAAGCAGCCCTCGGTGCCGAGAAAGGCCGTCGCCTTGATCGCCGCATCGGCATTGGCGGCAATCAAGGCGTCAGCCATTTTCCGATACATCGCGCGGGTGATGGCGTTCTTCTTTTCCGGCCTGTTGAACCGGATGATCTGGATGCCGGGGTGGGCGGCATTCTGCTCGACGATGACCTGCTCTGTCATGATGGTTCCTTAGGCGAGAACGACTTTTGCGGCCGCAAGGCTTGCAGCACCGTTGACGACGCAGTCTTTCAGCGCCGTTACTTCCGAAAGAAGATTTTCTGCAGCAAAGCGGCAGAGCGCGATGCGCCCTTCGGCCCCACCGTCCGGCGCCTGAGCGAACCCGCCCTTTGCCAGGTAGCAACCGGTCAGAACAAGGCCGAACATCCGTTGATAGGGCGTCGCGCCGGCCAGCGCCTCTGTCACCTTACCCTCACGAACCTGCGCCAGCAGCCAATCCGTCGCTTCACCAAGGTCCGTTATGGCGGCATCGAGCCGATTTGCCGTCGCGCCGAAGCCGTCCAGGTTGGAATGGCGAACCTCATCGGCGATCTGCTTCAAATCGGCGATGAAGGCGTGCACCTGCTCGCCGTTCGAGAGCGTCAATTTGCGGGTGACGAGATCGATTGCCTGAATGCCATTCGTGCCCTCGTAGATCGGCGCAATGCGCGCATCGCGCAGGTAGCGCGCGGCCCCCGTCTCCTCGATGAAGCCCATGCCGCCATGGACCTGAATGCCGAGCGAGGCAACGTCGACGCCGACATCGGTGGAAAAGGACTTGGCGATCGGAGTCAGCAGGGCAGCGCGCTCCTGCCAATGCTGTTTGCGGTCCGAAGCACGATGCGACATGTCGATGGCGTGGGCGCAGGCGTAGGAAATCGCGCGCGCCCCCTGAGTCAGCGCCTTCATCGTCAGGAGCATCCGAGTAACATCGGGGTGTTCGATGATCGGGCTCATGCCGCCGCCCGTCCAGCCCGGTGCCTTCCCCTGGGTACGCTCTTTCGCATAGGCGGTCGCCTTCTGCGTCGCCGCCTCGGCAACGGCAACGCCCTGCATACCGACGGCAAGGCGAGCATTGTTCATCATCGTGAACATGCAGGCGAGGCCCTTGTTCTCTTCGCCGACCAGCCAGCCGATCGCGCCCTTCTCGGAGCCGAACCTGCCGTCGCCATAGATCATCGTGCAGGTCGGCGAGCCGTGGATGCCGAGCTTGTGCTCCAGCGAATGCGCAAAGAGATCGTTGCGAGCGCCGAGCGATCCGTCGGGATTGACGAGAAACTTCGGCACGAGAAACAGGGAGATGCCGCGTGTTCCGGCCGGCGCATCCGGCAGACGGGCGAGAACCAGGTGAACGATGTTGTCTGCGGCGTCATGCTCGCCCCAGGTGATGAAGATCTTCTGGCCGAAGATGCGGTAGCTGCCGTCATCCCGGCGTTCGGCCCGCGTCTTGAGCACACCGAGGTCGGAGCCGGCGTGTGGCTCGGTCAGGTTCATCGTACCTGTCCATTCACCGGAGACAAGCTTCGAGAGGTAGGTATTCTTGAGGTGGTCGGAGGCGTGATTGTTGATGGCTTCGATCGCCCCCATGGTCAGCGTCGGGCAGAGCGCGAACGCCATCGATCCGGAGTTCCACATTTCGAGCGCCGCGACGTTCAGCATGTACGGCAGCCCCTGCCCGCCGAACTCCTCTGGTGCCGTCAGGCCGTTCCAGCCGCCAGCGATCCAGTTCTGATAGAGATCCCGCCAACCATCCGGCGTCACCACCTTACCATCAACGAGGCGCGAACCCTGACGGTCGCCAGTCTCGGCAAGCGGCGCCACTTCATCCGTGGCAAATCGCCCCGCTTCATGAAGGATGGCATCGACGAGATCCTCGCCGAGATCGCCCAACAAGCCGGCCTCTATTGCACTCCCCAAGCCGGCAACATGCTTCAGGGTGAACACAATCTCCTCGACGGGCGCCTTGTACATAACTGATCTCCTCGCATCGCAGGCCGTCGAGCGATAACGCCCTCCGGCACCTCCACGGGCAGAGCTAATTGATTTTTACGTAAACGTCAATTTCAAACTTTCCGACGTAAAATGCACCGGACAGTAACGCATGCCTTGCATTATTGCGCACTTGCACAAACAACCGTCATAGAGAATCTCTATGGACACTGACCGCCATCGCAAGAGGACCGGCGCACCAATGGATACTTTGCCCGCCAACATTCCCGGACTCGTGTGGGCCTACCGCTTTCCGCCAGAGGGCGGCAAGGCAATACGCCTCCCAAACAGCGCGCCGCAGGCTGAGCTGACCAACGGTGGCGGCTTCTACTGGCTGCATCTGAACCTTGCCGATGCCCGCGTTCCCGGCCTGCTCGACAGCATCGAGGGCTTGAACGACGATGCCAAGGCAGCCTTGATCACCCGTGACACGCATGCGGTGATGACCGTCGACGAACAGATGCTCTACGGCACGCTTGTCGATTGCCAGCGGGAGTTCGATCACGAGACTGCCGATCTCGGCTGGCTGCACTTTGCGATATCGGATCGCTTCATCATCACGACGCGGCTACAGCCGCTCCGCAGCATCGAACGCGCTCGCGCACTTGTGGAGAAGAACCCGGCAAAATTCGAACGACCCGTCGACCTGTTCGAGATCCTGGTAATCGAATTCCAGCGCACGCTGATCTCTATCGTCATGGAAATGACGGATGAGCTCAACGTTATCGAGGATTTCGTTTACGACAACTCGCCACGCGACGAACGCCGGCGGCTGGCGCCGGTGCGACGCACGGTCGTCAGGCTGCACCGGCACCTGAGAACCGTGCTGGCCCTGATGCGTCGCGCTGCCGCCTCGCATGATGACGAAATGCCCTTCGGCTTCGATGATGTTGCGACGCGACTGACGAGCCGCCTCGAAACCGTCGATCACGATATTTATGCACTGCAGGATCGAGCGCGCTTGCTGCATGAAGAGATCGACTCGAAGCTGTCTTCCGAGACGAACCGCCACCTCTACATCCTGTCAATCATGACAGCCTTCCTGCTGCCGCCGACCTTGGTAACGGGCTTCTTCGGCATGAACACCACCAACCTGCCTTTTGCTGAAGGCAGCGGCGGCACGGAATATGCCGTGGCCCTCATCATCGCTTCTATCCTGCTGGCATGGTGGCTATTGAGGCGCGTTCGCATTCTTTGAATGCAGAAGACCCGGCATTGCTGCCGGGCCTGAAACGTAAGCGCCTGCGTCACTCAATAGTAGGGTGAAACGCACTGCTGACGTGGGCCATTGTACGGCTGAAAGGTATTGTCGTAGACCCGATAGGAGCGGTAACGAGCTTGGCACCATGCCACGTGACCCGACGCGAGCGGAGCCACGGGCGGTGCGACATAGGTCGGCTGCGAAGCGATTGCACCACCGATCACCGCACCGGCGCCAAACGCAGCAAGCGGGAACCAGTATCCGTTGTAGTAGCGGTAACCGTTGCGATAGTAGGGATAGCCGCGATAGCCACCGTACCAGCCGGGACGATAGGCTGGGCGATACCCTGGATAATAACCAGGCCGATTGCCGGGATAGTAACCCGACCGGTATCCAGGGCGATAACCGGGGCGGCAATACGGGCCACGGCAATACTGGACGTTCTCTACGGCACCAGACTTTTCGACCTGCGGCAAGGCTGGCATCTGCATCGCCTGCGAGGACGCATAGCCACTTGCCAGCGTGACGAAGGAAACGGCGGCAATCGCTATCTTCTTAAAAAATCCAGTCATGGAATCTCCATTCCCAGGTTGGAATATGCGCGCATAATAACGCCAAGGCTATGAAATCGTTCCAATGACCGGTTTTCATGCCGTTGTTGCAACTTTCCGTTTTTAAGCGATCGCGGATTAACTGGACATTAACCGCCTTTCACCACGCTCACTCCATGAAGCAATCCTGGAGAAATCTTCTGCTTCGCTTGCTGGTTCCGGCGTTTGTCGTCGGGACTCCGTTTCAGGCTGTGGCCGCTGACACCCTTCCCTGGAAGAACCCCGATAACGCCCTCGTCGTCGACGCGTACGAACTGAATACCATCGATTGGGGTTCATTGCTTTCCGACAAACGCATCGCCGCCTTCATCTCAAAGGCCTCCGACGGACTTCCCGAGAGCTTCTCATGCACCGGCGATCATGCCGGAGACACGGTCGCGCATTGCAAGACCATGTGGCGCAAATATGCGGTGAGCCGCGAGCTCTTTCAGACGCGGCGGCTCGTTGCTCGGGCCGCCGGTCTACTATGGGGCTCCTATCACCTTGCACGCCCCGGCAACCCGGTCGACCAGGCCAACCATTACCTCGATTACGCCGATCCCAAGAACGACGAGATGATGATCCTCGACCTCGAGGGCATCGATCCTCAGAAGTTCATGTCGCTGGAGGACGCGCAGATATTCGTGGGCCACATCAGGGCAAGAACCGGACGTTACCCGGTTCTCTACACCAACCATAACACCGCTCGCTACATCGCCGCCTACCACAACGACTATCCGGTACTGGCCCGGCTGCCGATCTGGTATGCGCGATACAAACCCGATGTGAAGGGCGTGTTCCCGATGGGAAACTGGGACAACTACCTGATGTGGCAGTTCTCGTCAGGACTGAATTGCAGCAAGCGCCACTGCCCTTACCGTGTTCCGGGCACCTTGACAGATATCGATGTCAATGTCGCGCCGATGAACCGAACCGAGCTTGCAAAGCTATGGGCCCGGGGCAACCTTCTGCCAGCGCGCGAGCCCGACCCGCCACTCATCCTTGCCAAGATCGAGATGGAGCCACGCGGAAAACCTGCCCAAGGCTTGGCCGCCGCACCGGTAGCATCGGACCCTATCGTCACCTCTTCGATACCCCCGGGCGAAGTCGCTCGTACCCGTCGCGACTTCTGAGGAGCTCTCTTCCAAAAAAAAGACCCCGCCTCTCAGAGAGCGGGGTCACTTGGGAGGGAGCCTTTTTGGGATCAGGCGACGACGGATAGCTTCGCCTGATCACCCTGGAGCCGATTGACCATGAAGTTTGAGTACCATTCGAGGAACTGCATGACGCCGCCTTCGTGCAGCATCGAATAGGGGCCGGGCTCGTATGCCGGCGAGTGGATCCCGAACGCGTTCTCTTCAACGATGCGGCGATCCTGATCGTTGGTTTCGGTCCAGACGTGCGTGAGGTCGGCGAGATCGTAATCGACGCCCTCGACGGCATCCTTGTGCACCAGCCATTTCGTCGTGACCGCAGTTTCGTTGGCACTGAGCGGCAGCACGCGGAAGGAGATCGCATGGTCGCCGAGAATGTGATTCCAGGTCGTCGGATAGTGGAAGAGCAGCATCGTGCCGATGCGATCGATCGTCACGTCGTCAGACAACGGCCGCTTGACAGCACGCTTGCCAGACATGGTGTAGCTCTCGGCATCCTCGATCAGAGGCATGCGAGCCGCGCGGAACTGACCATCGGGAGAAATCTGGAATTTGCTCGGCAGTCCGGCCGCCTCGCAACGCGCCCAGTGACCTGATATCTCCGGATCATCGGCGCCGCCATCCGTGCCCGTAACGCTCGGTGCTTCGGGGTAAGTGCGGCAAAGTTCGGGGTGGTTGGCCGCGCAGTGATAGCACTCGCGGTTGTTTTCCCAGACGAGCTTCCAGTTGCCCTTCTCAATGATGGTGCTCTGGAAAGCCACCTTCGCATCGCTCAAGTGATGGGGCAGCATGTAGGGAGCCACCATGTCGCGTACCGGCTGGAAATCCGGCGCGTTCTGGGCGAGACAGATGAAGATATAGCCGCCGAAGCTCTCGCAATGCACCGGCTTCAGGCCGTAGCCGCTCTTGTCGAAATCGTCGCCCATGTGGCGGGCAAAAGCGAGTTTGCCGTCGAGGTCGTAGGCCCACTGGTGATAGGGGCAGACGAGGCGAACCGAGGCGCCGTGGTCCTTGGTGCAGACACGCGAACCGCGATGACGACAGCTGTTGTGGAAGGCGCGGACGACATTGTCGCGGCCGCGAACGATGACGACCGGATACTCGCCGATCTGAACGGTGAAATAGGCGCCCGGCTTCGGCAACTCGCAGTCATGGCCCATGAATAGCCAGTCGCGATAGTAGATCATTTCCATATCGAGCTTGAAGTAGTCCTCGTCGATATAGAAGGGCTGCTCGAGACTGAAGCCTTCCCGGCGAGTCTTGAGTTGCCGCAATGCGTTGCTGCGAATATCCATCTGCATATCCTCGTATAATGGGACCGCCGCTTGATAGAAGGCGAAACTCGCCGAAAGCTGCGCTCCCTTTCCGTCAGGAGACTTTCTTGAAAGACATTTAAGCACCGCTGGGGCGCGGCGTTTGGTTGTAAAGCGACATCGGCTTCGAAAATGACGACAGGCGACAAAGGAGTGCGGAATCGAACACGGCTCCAACCTCCAAATGCTTCGTTCTCGGCAAGTAAGGCCAATTACGACATCGACGCAACCCAATTCACGTTTGGACTTTCGGCACGACATCGCCGCGACTATCGTATTTGCGACATGCCGATCTTGAGTCAGGTCCCACCAAGGCCCTGACTCGCGGTCACGTTTAATCGACCATTAAGCATGATCGCCTATCCTTGCCGGCATCAGACATGCATGCGGATATCCACATGGCGAAGCTTCGCTATTTCGACACCAGCAACAGCAATGCGCGCAACGCGGCACCGGTCGCCTCGCATTCCGAATTTCTGCGCACCGGAAAGATCACTCGCACCCGGGCGCACTGGCTCGCCGAGGAACGGCGCTACCTCACGCATGACGAAGTGGCCGAGAGAACCGGCCACAAGCTGGAGACGGCCGGCGCCAAGACGCATCAGCATATCAACGGCTTTCACCGCTCGATCCAGTTTCCGAAGATGCTGTTTCATCGGACGTTGGAGGACAGCCCGCATCTTGGCTACTGCCATGTGACCGCGTCGCGGACAAAATTCGCCCGCTACGAGGAAGTCAGCTGGGCCTTCTACATTGCAAACTTCTACGCCGACATCGGCGACAACGACAATTTCTTCCAGAAGATCGATGTGAAGTATTCGCGCATGTACTTCGCGGTCGCCATCAAGCCGGGCGAGCATACGCCTGAGAAGATGACGATCGACCGCTCGGTGCGGGGCAACGGAGTGCTCTTCCGCACGGACGATCCACAAATCGCCATCAAGAATGTGCTGCTGCTTGGCGCACGCAACGAGCAGCTGCGCGAGATCATCCGCCAACTCTGATCGTGATCATTCGCGAGCTCTGATCGGCATCATCGGCCGCTCTGATATTGATCCGATCGCCCGGAAGGCATAAGGACTGCCGGACAGCAATCCGGGCAGCGCATGGCACGATCGATCGACATCACGAAGGACAGGCAGCAGGCTATCGAAGCCGGTTGCGCAGTGCTTGGCGAGGGCTTCCCGATCGCGATCCCGACGGAGACTGTCTACGGGCTCGCTGCCGATGCGACCAACCCGATTGCGATCGCCCGTATTTACGAAACCAAAGGCCGCCCCCGCTTTAATCCGCTGATCTGCCATATGGCTGATCTTGCTATGGCCGAGCGGCACGCCGCGTTCGACCCTATTTCGCGCGCACTGGCCGAAGCCTTCTGGCCCGGCCCGCTCACACTCGTCCTGCCGCTGAAGCCGGAGAGCGCCATTCATTCGCTGGCGACCGCAGGGCTTGATACTGTCGGCATCCGTGTTCCGAAGGGCTTTGCAGGTGAACTGATCCGCGCCTTCGGTCGACCGCTCGCCGCGCCCAGCGCCAATACGTCGGGCAAGATCAGTGCGACGAGCGCGGATCATGTCGACGCTGATCTCGGCGAGCGCATCAGGCTGATCCTCGATGCCGGCGCCAGCGCGGTCGGTGTCGAGTCCACCATCGTCAAGGTCGAGGACGGCAAAGTCAGGCTCCTCAGGCCAGGTGGGCTGCCCGCCTCCGAGATCGAACGCGTGACCGGTCAGAAGCTTCTGCGAGCCAGGAAGGCGTCTGCGGCCATCGAGGCTCCGGGAATGTTGGCGTCCCACTACGCACCTGGTGCCACTGTTCGATTGGACGCAACGCATGTCGATGCCGGCGAGGCGTTGATTGCCTTCGGCAGCACCTCCGTCGCCGGGGTCGATGATGCCAGGATCGTCCTCAATCTCAGCCAGGACGGCGATCTTGCCGAGGCGGCGGCCAACCTGTTCGACTATATGAAGAGAGCCGACGCCAGCGGTGCCTCGACGATCGCCTTTTCGGCCATTCCCGACGAGGGACTCGGCGAGGCAATCAACGATCGGCTCCGCCGGGCCGCTGCACCACGCGAATAAGCAAGAAGGACCAAGGTTCGATGAGCGCAGTTTCCACCGAACTTCTAGACCGTTTCGCCACCATCGTCGGTGAGAAACATGCGCTCCGCAGCGAAGCGGATCTCGCGCCGCATCTGATCGAAAACCGCGGCCTTTACCATGGCTCCTCGCCTCTCCTTCTGAAGCCCGGCTCCGTCGAAGAAGTGTCGGCGATCCTGAAGCTCGCGACTGAGACCGGAACTGCCGTCGTGCCGCAAACAGGCAATACGGGTCTCGTCGGCGGCCAGACGCCGCGCGAGGGCAAGTCCGACATCATCATTTCGCTCGAACGCATGAACAAGGTTCGCGACGTCGATCCGATTGCCAATGTCTTGGTTGCCGACGGCGGCGCGATCCTCGCGGACGTGCAGAAGGCGGCCGAGACACACGGCAGGCTGTTTCCGCTGTCCCTTGGCTCGGAGGGCTCCTGCCGGATCGGCGGCAATCTCTCGACGAACGCCGGCGGTACCGCCGTGCTTGCCTATGGCAACATGCGCCAGCTCTGCCTCGGTCTTGAGGTCGTGCTACCCACCGGTGAAATCTGGAACGGGCTGCGTCGTTTGAAGAAGGACAATACCGGATACGACCTGCGAGACCTCTTCATCGGCGCAGAGGGCACACTCGGCATTATCACCGGCGCGGTGCTGAAGCTCTTTCCGCAGCCGCTTGGAAAGCAGGTTGCGTTCGCGGGCCTTAACTCGGTCGAGGATGCGCTTGCGTTCTTCAATCTCGCGTCCAGCCTTTGCGGCACGTCGCTGACCGGCTTCGAGCTCATGCCGCGCTTCGGCGTCGAAATTACCGCCCGCAATATCGAGGGCGTACGCGATCCGCTGGAATCGGTACATCCCTGGTACGTCCTGGTCGATATCTCCACATCCGATTCCGCCGAAACCGCCGAGCGCATGATGACGGCGCTGCTTGAGCAGGGCTTCGAGGCAGGGCTGGTTCAGGACGCGGCGATCGCCTCCTCAGTCGCGCAGCAGAAGGCGCTCTGGCACATGCGCGAGAGCATGTCGGACGCTCAGAAGCCGGAAGGCGGATCGATCAAGCACGACGTTTCCGTGCCGGTTTCGGCTATCCCGGCCTTTATGCACGAAGCCGGCGAAGCGGTCATGGCCGCGATGCCCGGCGCCCGCATATGCGCCTTCGGTCACATGGGCGACGGCAATATTCACTACAACATTTCCCAGCCGGTCGGCGCCGACAAACAGGCCTTCCTGGCGTGCTGGCGCGAAATGAACCACATCGTTCATGGCTTCGTACTGGCACACGGCGGATCGATTTCCGCCGAGCACGGGATCGGCCAGCTGAAGCGCGATGAACTGGCCTCGATCCGTCCGGAGATCGAAATGGACCTGATGCGCAGGATCAAGCGCGCTTTCGACCCTGCCGGCATCATGAACCCCGGCAAAGTCGTCAGCGTCGACTAGAAATATTCGAGATCGTCAGCTTGACTTGCCGCCGGTCAAAATCGTCAATGCGGGCGAGTTGCTGGAGCTGTTCTTCAGATCGTACATGGCGGTGAACCGCTTCAATAGCTTGTCGACCTTCTTCGAATCTTGGAGATCGTCGAGATTGACGAACTTTTTCAAAACATCGACCTGCTTGTCGACGTCCATGCTCGAGATGCCGCTTGGCAGGCTGTAGGTTGTCGTGATGACCTGGAACAAGGCCTTGTCGCCGAGGATCGTGTAGAGCGAGGTGATGTCGGGCGCTTTGCGGGCAAAGTACAATGCAAGACGTACGCCGTCATTGCTTTCACCCTGCTGCGTTTCGAGCGTCTGCTGAAGATAGTTCTGCTGCGTGCGATCCTCGGCGCCGGTATTCTGGACGGCCCCGATCTTGGCGCGCGTCAGGTCGCCCTCGGTGTCGAAGTTGAAGTCGGTGACGATTTCCTTGAATTTCGAATCCGCCTTCGTGTTCAGATAGCTCTTCGGATCAGAAGGATCGGACGTGAAGATCTTTCTCAAGGTCTCCTCGTTGTATTTCTTGGGATCGAGGCCATTCGCCTTCAGCACGAAGCTGGTCAGCTTGTCGTTCTTCAGGAAATCGTCGAGCGATTTCACCTCGGCCATGCCCTTGGCGAACTCGTTGACCGCCGTGGTTGCATCCTTGGCGGCTTTGTCCTTGATAGCGCCATCGTTCATTCCCATGGTGGCGCGCGATTTGTAGTTTGTCGCATATTTGGCCATAACGGCCGATGGCAACGCTTGGAGCTCCGACGCGATCTTGCCGTTGCTGCCAAAATTGAAGGCACGGACAAGGTTCGTGATACGCTCGTCCTTGAATGAGGCGACGTAGCCCTTGGGATCGTAGGGATCGCTTTTCAACAACTTGCGCATCGTCGACCGCGGTACCTCCTGCTCCGTCAAACCGTAAGCACGGAGCGCCATCTCGTAGGGGTCTGGCAGTCTGTCATTCTTCTTGCTCAGATCCGCTGCCGCATTGGAGCGAAGGAAATCGTCCACGCTCTTAACGTTGTCGTCGCTCATTCGCTCCTTGTAGTTGGCGACCGCCGCGTCGATCTCATCCTGCTGAGCGTCATCATAGCGAGCGTTGTAATTTCTGGTGGTATATTGCAGCTGCACGCTGCTTTGCGGACCGGACGCAGCTGCTGCCGAACCGTCCGAGGCAAAGTTGAACGCCGCGTTGACGTTGCTGAAGCCCTGGGCGGAGGCAAAACTCGAATCGGTGAGAATGCTCTTCAGGTCCGCATCGCTGGTATCGGTAGGCATCCGATAGACCGACTTGATAAGACTTGTGAGCTTCTGATCCGCGATCAGCTGATCCACGTTGGAGATGGAGCCTATCTTGCTTTGGAAATAGCTGAGATTGGCGTTGGCACTGGAACTTGTGGAGCGCGCCTGTGCAGTCGTCTGCGCAACGCCTTTGTCCGACGACACAGTGCCATCGGTGAGAAAGTTAAAGGCCGCATGGACGTTGTCGTAGCCGAGCGTCGAGGCATAGGTCGAGTCCGTGAGCACGCTCTTCAGATCGGCATCGCTCAGGGTTTGCGGCATGCCGTAGGCATCCTTGATGAAGCGCGTCAACCTTGGATCGGCTACCAGATCGTCGACGTTCGTAATTGTGACGATCTTGGACTGGTAGTAGCTTGACGCTGCTGACGCCATGTTGGCCATGGCATCGATCTGATCGGAGGTTTGCGCCGCATAGGAGGCAGCGCTGGAATCGATCGTACCGTCCAGGTTAAAATTGAAAGCGCTGTTGGCTTCGCCATAGCCCAAGGTATTCGCATAGTTGGCATCGGTCAGCACCAGTTTCAGGGCGGCATTACTGATGTCCCCCATGCTGAATGCTGTCTTGATGTAGGACGCCAGCCGGCTGTCGCCGACCAGGTCACTGACATTCGTGATCGTTCCGATCTTGGACAGGTAGTAAGCCTTGTTATAGTCGGCTGCCGCTTGCGTCACTGTCGACGGGACCATCAGGTTGTACTGTTCCATGACGGTGCTTTTCTGCGTAGCCGTTTGCGCCGCGCCGTTCACCGTGCCATCCGCGTTGAAACTGAACTGTGCAGCGAGCGCTTTGTACTTGTCGTTGCCGTTGACGTTCACAAAGCTGTTCGGGTCGTTGACGTCGCTCGTCAGGACCTGCGTCAGGAAATCTTTCGACACGTAGGTTGGGTCAATGCCGTAGGCTTTCAGCACATAGGTACGGGCGCGGCTATTGCCGACCAGATCCGAGACGTTTTGCACGTTGTCGATGACGTTGCTGTAATAGTTCGTCTCGCTGGCCGCCGTCTTGCTCTCATCCGCAAAGGACTGCGTGTAGAGACCGATCAGATCGTCTTCCTGTGCATCGCTCTGCGCGTCCGCAGCGGGCGACTTGAAATTGAACGCCGCCGCGAACTCCTTGTATCGAGTGTCAGTGAGCTTGTTGGCGAAGCTGTTCGGGTCCGTCAGATCGCTTTCCAGGACCTTCTTCATGAAGGCCTTGGCGTAGGTCATATCATCCAGACCATAAGCCGTCATCGCGTAGCTGTAGAGTCGATAGTTGCCGAGGAAATCGTCGACGTCTTTGATCTTGTTGATATTGTCCTTGTAATACTCGGCGTCGCGCTTGACCGTTCCCTGGGCGGCAACGCGATCCAGGCTCTGCTTCATGTTTCCCGACAATATGTTGTAGGCCATCGAAGCAGAGATCATAACGCGCCCTTTTCCGGCAAAGTCTTCAAAGTATGACAGATTGGTTCTGGGTCATTTTGCTATAAAAAGCTTACCCGAGACTTACCCCTGCCGCGTTGCAATATGGCACACCGCCCGTTCACCCTCCGGAAACCTTGCCGGCTTCGGTTTTGATAACCATCCAGGGAGGCAAAGTTTTCTTAACCGCGATTTTTAAGCTGTCCGGAACAGGCGGCGCCTATTGTCGAGCCATAGAGGGCGAAAAGCCCCAAGGAGAAGACCGGAAACCGGCTCTCAGGTAAGACAAGGGTAGAATGAATATGAACAACACCGTTATGAAGCCCGTATGGGCTGGAACGACACTGCGTCTCGATCCGTCTCGCTTTCCCCAGCAGGTCAGCTACGCCATCCACGACTCCTCAAGTGACGTCAGCATAACGATCGACGAACGTGGCGCCATCCTGCGCAAGGTTCTCCCCTCAAGCGGCCTGCCGCTTTCGATCGCCCTTCCCAAGCGCGCCTTCAAGGGCGTTGCCGCCCGCGCCATCGACCATGGCGACGGCGAAGTCACCGTAACCCTGGAGCTTCATCACGAAGATCCCGAACTTTGCGTGCCGCTGCTGGTCGCTCACGACCTGGCGGATATTGCTGCCGATTGGCGCAACTGGTCAGAAGCCTTCCGCATTCCGATGCTGATGGTCGAGGCCGATGGCGTTGCACGACCGCTGGAAGAGCATCTCGGCGACCTGCGTACCAGCGCATTGAAGCCGCGTCGCCGTCATTCCTACTTCGCCAATCGCCGCCCGCGTTTCCTCGTGCGCCGCACGACCGGCAAACTCGGCGTCGCCATGAAGATCGAAGGCAAGGAAATCATCGCCCGCAGCTAATCGGTGCGGCGTTTCAGACCATCAATGCCCGGCCCTTGTGCCGGGCATTGTCGTTTCCGCTTCAGGGCAGGGTGAAGAGAAGCGACAGAAAGAGGCCGAGGAAGATGATCAGGCCGACGCGATTGTTCGACTTGAACAGAGCAAGGCACTGATCACCATCGGTGATATCCAGCGTCACGATCTGCCACGCGAACATGCCGGCCGCAATGAGCAGACCGAGATAGGCGAACAGACCGACGCCTGCGACCAGGAAGGCGCAGAAGGCGAGCACGAGGGTCAGGCCATAGAGGCCGACGAGCCACTGTTTCGTCTTGTCGCCGAACAACCGCGCGGTCGAACGAACGCCGATCAGCTCATCGTCTTCCTTGTCCTGGTGGGCGTAGATCGTGTCGTAGCCGATCGTCCAGACAACAGAGGCGACGTAGAGGAGAACCGGGGCAAGCGAAAGGCTGCCAAAGATCGCTGCCCATCCCATCAAGGCGCCCCAGGAGAAGGCAAGGCCAAGGAAGAATTGCGGCCAGTCCGTGAAGCGTTTGGCAAAAGGATAAAGCGCCACGATGGCAAGTGAAAC
>Ga0209025_1002421_pt1 | contig 19827 bp, 31 predicted proteins | sample AraplaMF_Col_mLB_FD_184256 | JGI IMG/M metagenome (GOLD analysis project Ga0209025, IMG submission 184256) | Arabidopsis root microbial communities from the University of North Carolina, USA - plate scrape MF_Col_mLB (SPAdes) (version 2) | ecosystem: Host-associated > Plants > Roots > Endosphere... | reverse complement strand
CTTGCCGCGCTTGAGTTTGCCGGTCAGCAGTTCGCGCAGCGCCGGTTCGGCCTGCCGCAGCTCGTCGGGAAGGCGAAAGGCCAGGTCCAGGAAGCGGCTGTTGACGGAGCGTATTTCGACGCCCAGGCGGGAGCTGGCGTCCGGGCCCGATTCAGTTTCCGGGGCGGATTGCGGCATGCTTGATTGCACGGTCGCATAACCCGTCATGCTGTAAACTGACATTTTTAGATACGCTTTACTAGACTAGAGAGAGAAACAAGACCCAGCTTGACATTGTCACGCCTGGGCAACCCCAAATTATGTCAAAGGTCAAGCCTGCACCATTGCCGCCCGACACCGTGATTGGTGGCTATCGTGTTGTGCGAAAGCTTTCGGCCGGAGGCTTCGGGGTAGTTTACTTGGCCGTCGACAACGAGGGCCAGCAGGTCGCCATCAAGGAATACCTGCCGTCCTCCCTCGCCAGCCGTTCGCCGGGCGAGTTGCTTCCGCAGGTCCAGCCCGAAAAACTCTCGCTGTACCGCCTTGGCCTCAAGAGCTTTTTTGAAGAAGGCCGCTCCCTCGCCCAGATTTCGCACGGCTCCGTGGTCAGCGTGCTGAACTTCTTCCGCGAGAACGAAACCGTCTACATGGTGATGAACTACCTGGAGGGCGGTACCCTGCAGGACTTCATCATCACGGCCCGCGAGCTCAAAAAGCAGAAGGTCTTCCGCGAATCGACCATACGCTCGCTGTTCGACGAAATCCTGCGCGGCCTGCGCATCGTGCACCAGCACAAGATGCTGCACCTGGACATCAAGCCCGCCAACATCTTCATCACCGACGACAACCGCGCCGTCATGATCGATTTCGGCGCCGCCCGCGAGGTGCTGAGCAAGGAAGGCAACTTCATCCGCCCCATGTACACACCCGGTTTCGCCGCGCCCGAGATGTACCGCCGCGACTCCTCCATGGGCCCCTGGACCGATATTTACGCGATTGGCGCCTGCATTTACGCCACCATGCAGGGCTACCCGCCCAACGACGCGCCCCAGCGCCTTGAAAAAGACCGTCTGTCGCTTGCCCTGTCGCGGCTGCGCGGCGTCTATTCCGATAACCTCATTGAGGTTGTAGAGTGGTGCATGTCCCTTGATCCTCTGTCACGGCCCCAGTCGGTCTTCGCCCTGCAAAAAGAGCTGAGCCGGGAAGGCGAGCGCCGCTACACCAAGCTCACCGTCAGCGAAAAGGTTCGCCTGCAGTTTGACAACATGGTGTCCGACACCAAAAAATCCGCGCGCAAAGCCACCGGCTACGCGACCAAATTCAAATGAAATTCTCAGTCTTTCAGGTCAGCCGCAAAGGCGGGCGCGAAAAGAACGAAGACCGCATGGGCTATTGCTACACGCGCGAATCGGGCCTCTTCGTGCTGGCCGACGGCATGGGCGGCCATCCTGAAGGCGAAGTGGCGGCCCAGCTCGCCCTGCAGACCATCTCGGCGCTCTACCAGAAGGAAGCGCGCCCCGTCATTGAGGACACCACCGAATTCCTCTCCACCGCCCTGATGGCGGCGCACCACCAGATCATCCGCTACGCCAGCGAAAAAGGCATGCTGGACACCCCGCGCACCACGCTGGTGGCCGCCATCCTGCAGGGCACGGGCGCCACCTGGGTGCACTGCGGCGATTCGCGCCTTTACGTCGTGCGCGACGGCGAATTGCTTACGCGCACCCGCGACCATTCCTACCTTGAGCAGCAAAGCGCCGGCGTCATCAAGCTCGAGCGCATCAACCGCAACATCCTGTTCACCTGCCTGGGCTCGCCGACGAAACCCGTCTTCGACGTCGCCGGCCCCGTCACCTTGCAGCAGGGCGACAAGCTGCTGCTGTGCTCCGACGGCCTCTGGGGCAGCCTCAGCGACGCCGAGATCGTGCGCCAGCTGGCCAGCAAGGGCGTGTCCGACGCGGTGCCCGACCTGGTCGAGAACGCCCTGCGCACCGGCGGCGAGCACAGCGACAACGTCACCGTGCTGGCCATGGAGTGGGAAACGCCCGACGCCTTTGAATCCACCCGCGGCGTTTCCACCGACAGCATCATGGACGGCGTGTTCGCCTCCACCATCCAGGCCGGCGTGCTCGACTCGGTGGTCGACGACCTCGACGAGGCCACCATAGAGCGCTCGATCGCCGAGATCAACGAAGCCATACGCCGCTCGGCCGCCAGAAAAGCCTGATACCGGCGGCCTTTTTGCAGGTGCCGGCCGGCCATCCCGCTTTTCCCTCTTTTTTCACTTCGCTGATCCCCCGGCGTTTTTGCCAGAAAGCCACTCCCATGAGCCAGTTTGAACGAAGCGGCGCGCGCGCCGCCGATGCCCTGCGCAGCGTGCGCATCACCCGCCACTACACCGCTTACGCCGAAGGCTCGGTGCTGATCGAGTTCGGCGGCACCAAGGTGCTGTGCACCGCCTCCGTTGAAGAAAAAGTCCCCGGCCACAAAAAAGGCAGCGGCGAAGGCTGGGTCACCGCCGAATACGGCATGCTGCCCCGCGCCACCCACACCCGCAGCGACCGCGAGGCCGCCCGCGGCAAACAAAGCGGCCGCACGCAGGAGATCCAGCGCCTCATAGGCCGCTCCATGCGTTCGGTGTTTGACTTGAAGAAACTCGGCGAGCGCACCATACACCTGGACTGCGACGTCATCCAGGCCGACGGCGGCACCCGCACCGCCAGCATCACCGGCGCCTTTGTCGCCGCGCAGGACGCGGTCAACACCCTCATTGCCGGCGGCAAGCTCACGCAAAGCCCCATCATCGACCATGTTGCCGCCATCTCGGTCGGCATCGTGCAGGGCACGCCGCTGCTGGACCTCGAATACACCGAAGACTCCGCCTGCGACACCGACATGAACGTCGTCATGACCGGCGCCGGTAACTACGTCGAAGTGCAGGGGACGGCCGAAGGCGCGGCGTTTTCGCGCAAGGAAATGGACGCGCTGCTGGTGCTCGCTGAAAAAGGCATCAGCGAGCTGGTGGGCCTGCAAAAGCAGGCGCTGGCTGGTTGATCGCCCGCCGCCCATGAAAAAAATCGTACTGGCCTCCAACAACCCCGGCAAGCTCGCCGAGCTCAAGGCCATGTTCGCGCCCCTGGGGCTGGAGCTCGTAAGCCAGGCCGAGCTGGGCCTGCCCGAGGCCGAAGAGCCTTTTCGCACCTTTGTCGAGAATGCCCTCGCCAAGGCCCGCCAGGCTTCCCGCTTGAGCGGCCTGCCCGCGCTGGCCGACGACGCGGGCCTGTGCGTCGACGCCTTCGGCGGCCTGCCCGGCGTCGACACCGCTTTTTACGCCACACGCTTCGGTTACACCAAGGGCGACGACAACAACGTCAAGGCCTTGCTCGAGCAGATGGCCCACCTGGCGCAGCCCGCCCAGCGCCGCGCCGCGCTGGTCAGCACGCTGGTGGCCGTTCGCTCCGACAAAGACCCCGAGCCGCTGATCGCCTCCGGCCGCGTCGCCGGGCAGATCGCGCCGGCACCGGTGGGCGACAACGGCTTCGGCTTCGACCCCGTGATGTTCATCCCCGAGTTCGGTAAAACCTTTGCGCAGCTCCCGGTCGAAGTCAAAAACGCCAACAGCCATAGAGGCAAGGCCGCGCGCCGCATGATCGAGCTCATGCGCGAGCAGTGGTTACCCACATCCTGAGGCCCGCCATGGCGCAGCAAGACATCCAGCACTACATGCGCGGCGGCACGCTGCAGCTGGCCGCGCTGCCGCCGCTGTCGCTCTATGTGCACCTGCCCTGGTGCATACGCAAGTGCCCCTATTGCGACTTCAATTCGCACGAGGCCGTCGGCGAAATGCCCGAGCAGCGCTACATAGACGCGGTGATTGCCGACCTCGAGGCCGCGCTGCCCCTGGTCTGGGGCCGCACCGTGCACAGCATCTTCATAGGCGGCGGAACGCCCAGCCTGTTTTCGCCGCAAGCCATAGACCGCCTGCTCGGCGACATACGCGCGCGCTTGAGGCTCGAGGCCGATTGCGAGATCACGCTCGAAGCCAATCCCGGCACCTTTGAAAAAGACCGCTTCAAGGCCTTTCGCGCGGCGGGTGTCACGCGCCTCTCCGTCGGGGTGCAAAGCTTTGACGACCAGCACCTCAAGGCCCTGGGCCGCGTGCATGACCGGGCCCAGGCCATCGCCGCGGTCGAGGAAGCCGCGCAGGCCTTTGATACCTTCAATCTCGACATCATGTACGCGCTGCCCGGCCAGACCATGGAAAGCCTGGAGCGCGACATGCGCCAGGCCCTGGCCCTGCAGCCGCCCCACATCTCCATCTACCACCTGACGATAGAGCCCAATACCTACTTCGCGAAATTTCCGCCCGTGGTACCCGAGGACGACACGGCCTACGCCATGCTCGACAAAATCACCGAGCTGACCGAGGCCGCCGGCCTGCGGCGCTATGAAGTCTCGGCCTATGCCAAAGCCGGCCACCAGTGCTTCCACAACCTCAACTACTGGCAGTTCGGCGACTACCTGGGCATAGGCGCGGGCGCTCACAGCAAGCTCAGTTTTGCGCATCGCGTGGTGCGCCAGGTGCGTTACCGTGAACCCAAGCTCTACATGGAAAAAGCCTTGGCCGGCGAAGCCGTCACGCAGGAGACCGAAGTCAGCCGCGCCGACCTGCCGTTTGAATTCATGCTCAACGCCCTGCGACTGCGCGAGGGCTTCAAGCTGCAGGACTTCACGGAAAAAACCGGCCTGCCCATCACCGCCATCCAGCAGGGCCTCGAAGAAGCCGAACGCAAAGGTTTGATCGAGCGCGACTTTGCGCGCGTCAAGCCCACCGAGCGCGGCTTTGATTTTTTGAACGACTTGCAGTCACTGTTCCTGGCCGGCTGAGCAGCGCGGCCCTTTACGCATGGAAACTCCCGCCCTTATCTTTCTGGTTGTCAGCTGCGCCATCAGTTTCGGCCTCGGCCGGCTCTTTGTTCACTTCCGCGACAAGAAACGCAAGAAGGTGGCCGAAGAGCGCGAGGCCCAGGCGTTGCGCAACCGCCCGCCTGAGCCCGAATCCCTCAACAAGGCCAAGCGCAAACGGCAGCTTCAGCAAGCCGCCAAAGGCAAGCGCTGATTCAGCGCATGGGTCGCGCAGAACTCATCAACCGCAGCTGACCCGCGTCACACGGCCCGCGTCATCGACCGTGAGGTTGAGCCGCTCGGCGTTGAACTCCATGGTCACGACCTGGTTGGGCCTGAGCACCCGCACCGCCTTCGCGCCTGCGCGTGTGCGCGCCTCATTTTCCAGCGCGGCATCCGCATTGCGGCCCACGGCGAATTGGGCCGGAGCGGCGTTGCAGCGGCTTGACACGGGGGCGGGATCGACGGCCTGCCCTGTGGCGGGGCTGCTGCCGCAAGCGGAGACAAGCAGGGCAGCGGTGGTGGCAAAGCTTGTGAGGATTGGCAAACGCATGGTGGGTCCTTTTTTTGAAAGATGGCGATCGCGTGCATTGCCGCACGGAGATTCGCGATTCAGGCGCAGATCGTGCAGAGCTTAGCGCTTGCCGAGCGCACGGTGAACAAGATGCCCTCCGGTTTTTTTGTAGGCGCGAGCCCTTTTTGTGTACGGCCTGTCTCCCCGGCATACGCTTGGGCCGTCACCGCAAACGATGCGGTTAAACTACCCGACTCGGAAGCGTGGCAGAGCGGTTGAATGCAGCAGTCTTGAAAACTGCCGAGGATGCAAGTCCTCCGTGAGTTCGAATCTCACCGCTTCCGCCAGCTATTGGCACTTGTCTTTAGACGTGCTAGCAGTTCACTGTCGGGCTCTGCCTCAAGGGCCGCGACTGCAATCCAGTGTTCTGGATTCTCTCCTAATTTGATAGCAAGGTTTCCAGCAAGGACGGGGCTTAAACGCCCGCGCTTCTTTGCGATGGACAACGCCGACTCAGTCAAATTCAACTCCCGGGCCCAGGCTGACGCGCGCTGTTTTTGCAGCGCTTGATCCAGTAATTGCATCGTGTTCGGCATGGTTTACCCCTTCGGTTAACTATGGATTATGCACACCCTGTTAAGAAAATGCTTGACGGGTTGTTAAGTTTCTATCTACATTCGAGCCACTTAACGCCCCGTTAAGTCACTTACATGGCTCGAACACATGCAACAGAAAAAACCAATTCAAGGCCAATCCGGCGCGGCGATGGTTCATTCCAACATCGGCCACCTTGCTCACTCCGAGTTCCTCAAGACCTGGCCCTTCATGGCCAGCAAAACCCTTGACGAGATTTACGCCTTTGGTCGCGAGGCGCACGCAGCCGCTCGCGCTGAAGGGGCCCCGCTTGCGGGGAAGGGCGCGAGCGGCTGCGGGCCCGTCCAAAACCTCCCCGTTGGTAATCACGGGGATAACAACCTATGACACGCCCCAGCCGCTCGTCATTGGTTCTGGACGGTTCCGAAGTTAAATACCGCCTCGAAGCCGAACGCCTGGCTTCCAAGACACCGGTCCACGTCGATTGGGTCCGTTTCACGGTTCTCCGGCGCAACGCCCCCTATGTCCCGGTTGATCTGATCTTTCCCCATCCCGATACCAACATCTGGGACGAGGACTACAGGGCAACGCAGCAGGCCCGCGTCCTGCGCGAGATACCCGACTGCGACTTTGACGCCTCCACCCAGGCCCTCGACCTGGCGCAAACTGTCGCGATAGCCCTAGGCCCTGACTTCGTCGTCAATCCCGAATTCAAGAAGGGCCACGACTTCTACAAATTCCGCTGGTGCATAGAGCGCAATGGCGCCGAATGCGGTTGGGTAGGCTTCCTGTCCTCTGGCGACTCTCCGCGCCAGAAAGCGCAAGCGCAAACCATCCATTGCAACCTGTTCGGGATGGCTTGTACTTTCGCCCAGTACGGCTGGCGCGAGCGCCTCGCCGACATCCTCGAAGAGCGCGAAGCGACCCTCACCAGGTGTGACCTGGCTCTTGACTTCTTCGACGGCTATCCCGGCGGCATCAAGTCGATTCGCGACGACTACAACGAAGGCCGCTGCAATGTCGGCGGCAAGCTGCTCAAGGTCAACTTCGTGGGCGACTGGTCCGAACACTCCCACGGCGGACGCTCCATCTACTTCGGCTCCAAGGAAGCGGGCAAGGAAACCAACGCCTACGAAAAAGGCGACCAGCTGTTCGGCGTAGACGCCGGCAGCCCATGGCTGCGCCTGGAGCTGCGCTACGGCAACAAGTTGCGCGTGCTGCCGGTGGACATGCTGCGCCGGCCGGCCGACTTCTTCGCGGGGGCCTCGGACTGGCACGCCGCAGCGCTGGCCCAGGCTGATGCCGCCGCCATCCCGCAAAAGGTCACCGCCCAAGCGCGCCTGCCCATGGAAACAGTCGAAGCCGAATGCGTTCGCAACATCCGCTGGACGCTGCAGACCGCCGCACCGTCCCTCGCGGCCGCCTTCAAGTTCCTCGGCAATGAGGAGTTTCTGGCCTTCGTCTGTCACCAGAAGCTGCCAGGCCGCCTTCAAAAATTCATGCCCGCTGAGCTGGGCCGTTCATTCGCGGCGGCATTCGGTCGCCTTTCACAGCCAGAAGGCGCCCCGGCCTTCGCGATGGCTTAACAAAAGGGGAGAGGAGTTAGTTCAACCATGAAAATGAAAAGCCAAGCCATTTGCACTGGCATCAAAGAGTCGTCAGGCACCTTCGAGGAAACCAAGAAGGCCTTCAGCTCCACCACCTTCCACCTGATTGTGGACGTCGCGGAAAACTCCGCAGGCCGTTCCATCGGCTCCGTCTCGCGCCCCTTCAAGTTCGGCGATGCGACCGAGTTCGAAAAATGGGCGCACCTGGGCAAGTCCTGGCCGGTGTCGGGCCTGCTCTGCGACTGCGAATTCGACGTGGTGGCCGGCGCCGACAACGCCTCCAAGCTCACCCTGGTGGGCATCAAGCCTGCGCCACAACAGCAAGCCAGAGCGGCGGCCTAACCATGCGCCTCCTCATCCAGTCCAAAACGACCGGGAAGTTCCTCTGTCCTGCACTGGATGGGGGCCAGCCCGTGTGGGTCGCATCGCTGCGCGAAGCCGGCGGCGGTGTCGTCTCCGACCTCGAAACGGTCAACCAGTTGGTGGAGGACAACTGCGACTTTGAAGACATGCCGCAACTCATCGACTTGGATCGCCTCGGCACGGAACGCGACTACAGCAAGAGCACATGAAATACCCGAATCCATCGTTTCGCATGCGAAACCAAATCCGCACCCACAACCGTTTCAGCGCGGCCTGGGTCTACATCCACCAGGCGTTCATCACCTGCGGCGAGGTCCTGCGCCTTGGCATGCGTGACGCCAGGGCAACTTTGCGCCACCGCGCCAAACCCTAGGAGAACGCCATGGCCTGGTATAGCTGTTCCGCCTGTGGTCATGACGCCCACTTCGTGGATTTCAAGGTTGATCCGGAATCGGACGCCGACGAGCCGGACTTGGAATGCCCGGAGTGCGGCTCCGACAAGGTCTCGGAGGACTGATGCAGTTCCTGATTTGCACCGTAGACGCAACGCCGTGCCCACCCGAGGCGCTGTCCTACCTCTCCATGACGGAAGCCATCAATCCGGCGACCCTGGGCATCACGCCGGAGTCTGTCCTCGCGGTTTATGGCTGGGGATTCGGTGCAGTCGTGTTCTTTTGGTTCTTGGGCTATGTCACGGGGGTAGCAGTAGACGCCATCAAAAAAGCTTGAGCTGGTTTTGACTCCAGCCTGTAGGACCGCATCGTTGTGAAGCGCCCGGTCCTATGGGGTGTAGTTCCGAATTCATCGGACCACCTTTCAAAAGGAAAGCTCAAATGAAACTGTTCAAACAAGCACGCAAGTACGGCGCCAAACTCGTGGTCGGCGGCACCGCCGCTTTTGCCTCGGCCCTGGCCCTGGCGCAAACCGCACCGAGCCAGACCGTGTGGGAGCAAATCTTCGCCGCCATCGGCATTGAAGGCATTGCCGTCGCCGTCGTCACGCTGATGGTGGGCGTCATCGGCATCGCGATGGCCTTCAAGGGCGGCGATCTGGGTAAACGCGCAGTCCGCAAGGTCTAAAGACCATGCTGATCGGTGCCCTCATCACGCTTTTCTATGGCCTCGTCGCCCTGATCGGCGCGTTGAGTGGCATCGGTCTTTGCATCGCCTTAGGCAGAGCCCGATGAAACCCCTACACATCTTCTTCCTGGCTGGGGCCATGCTCCTGACCTCCTATACGACCGCTGCGCCCGTAGCGGCCCCCAGTGCCCTGGGTCCCCTGGTGGAGGAACACACCGCCGCAGGCAGGCAGACCGTCAACATTGGCGGGATCGACTTCGACAACAAAGGGCGCCCCCTGGATTCTCGGGGCGTCCCAACCATTGAAACTGACGGTAGCGCTTCCGCGAAAACCACCGGGACCGGCAACCTCAAGAACCCCTCGGGGAATCCGGTTCCCGTCACGGCGACCGGACGCATACCGCCAGCCGCTGCCGCCGCCGCGATTGGGCGCTTTCTCGGAAAGATCGTTTATCCCGTCACGGTCGCCATGGCGCTGTATCAGCTCGCGAAAGAGTTGGGCTTTGTTATTACCAACAACCCTGACGGCACCGTGAAGATTGAAAAAGTGAATGCCGACGTGTGCAGCGTTGCGCCGTGCTACAGCTACTCGATTTCCGGCATTTGGCATCCCACGGCCTTGAAGGCGTGTGAAGCTCAGGCTGCGCTTGGGAAAGCTGCCAATCCGCAGTTCAATTTTGTGAACCCGCGCACGAATAGCGACATTACAAATCTGGTCTGCTATATCGACATTTATTACACCAACGGCACGCCCTACATCATGGGTGCCGTCAACGGCATTTCCACAAAACCGATTCCTGCCCAGCCCGTGGCCTACCTGCCATCGTCGCAGCAAGAATTCGTGGATGCTGTTGCCTCAAAAAGTGGTTGGCCGCCGACCTCCGCGCTGTCGCAGACCCTGGAAGACGCCGCCAGAACTACCGGCGAGAAGATCAAGCCGCAGAACCTCACGCTGAGCGGACCCGCGACATCCCCAGGCACCAGCAGGGAAACCCAAAAACCGGACGGCAGCACCGAAACCAGCACCACCACCCATAACCACACCTACAACGGCAACAACGTCACCACGACGAACACCACCATCGTCACGAACTACAACCCGACCACCAACATCACCACCACGGAGACCACCACCCAGACGCCGCCCAAGGAGGATGAGGAGCCGGAATACGAGGCCACCGATACCCCGCTGCCGGATCAGCCCAAGCTCTATACCCCAAAGTACCCGGGCGGCCCTGCCAAGGTCTGGGCGGATCGCAAAGGGGACTTCATGTCCTCGCCGCTGCTGCAGCTCACGACCGCGTTGTCGCCCAATATACCCGCCGCCGGCTGTCCTCAGTTCAGCGTCAATCTGAACCTGGTTGTGGTCAATTTCGGCACCTACAACGTAGGGCCGCCTTGCTATGTCTGGGACTTCTGCAAGGTGGTCATTCTTGTGAGCGCGCTGTTCCTGGCCCGTGCACTGATCTTCGGAGGCTGACATGGGTGAACTCTTCACGATGCTGTTCAAGAAGATCGCCGACCTGCTCAAGTGGTTCGCCGATCTCTTCATTGCCTGCTTTGTGGCCATCTGGGACCTGCTCAAGGATCTCTTTTGTTGGATGCTCGATGAAGGCCTGAAAGTGGCCGTCAGCGCAATCAACGGCTTGGACGTGTCCGGCGTTACCAATAACCTGAGCGCGTTTGGTCAGATTCCGGGGACCGTGCTGCAGGTCATGGGGGCCCTGGGCGTGGGCCAGGCCTTGGGCATCATCAGCGTGGCGCTGGGGATTCGCTTCCTGCTGCAGCTGATCCCGTTTGTGAGGCTGGGATCATGATCAACGGCCTGGAAGGCATCCCGGGCTCGGGTAAGAGCTACGAGGCCGCTGTGTACCACGTGCTGCCGGCGCTGCAGGCCGGCCGCCTGGTCATCACGAACCTGCCGCTGGTCGTGGAGATGTTCGCGGCCATCAACCCGGATTACCGCAAGCTGCTGGAATTGCGTCGCAGGACCCAGCCCATACGCGGCACCTGGGACGCGAACCGGGTGGACGACCAGGGCAACGGCAGCGCGTTTGAACTGTTCGAAGATGGCCGGACGGAAAAACCAGATGTGAAGGTTCCTCTGTTCGGCCATGTTTGGGACTATTGGTCCGAGTGGAAGCATCCCAAGACGGGGCAGGGGCCCTTATTCATCATTGACGAGTGCCATGTCGGCATGCCCAAGCTCGGCACCGACAGCCAGGTCATTGAGTGGTACAAGCTGCACCGGCATTTCAATGCCGATGTGCTGCTTGGTACGCAGAACTTCCGGGACATGAATTCATCCGTCGCCGGGCTGCTGGCGATCCTGATCAAGGTCCGCAAGGCGGACATCCTGGGGCGTTCGGGGAGCTACATCCGCAAGGTGCACGCCGGCTACCGGGGCGCTGTGATCGCGACGGAGGAGAGGGAGTACCAATCCCAGTACTTCAGCCTCTACAAGAGCCATACCCAGGGCAATAGCGTTGTTGAGGCCGCCGCCCAGGACGTTGCTCCATTCATCGTGAAATTCAAGCGCTACACGCGCCTGGTGCTGTTCCTGGCACTTGTCGGCCTGGTGTATGTGGGATGGAGGGGTTACCAGGCTTACAAGGCTCCCAAGGTCCAGACGGTCAAGACCGTCTCGGTGGGGCCGCCGCCTGGCTATGTGCCGCCCAAGTCGTTACCGGCTGTTGAAACCGCTCCCGCTACAGCCGCGGCTGGTTTGACCCAGATCGGCAAGCAGGTGAGCGACCAGCCGGTCGGGATCAATGAGTTTCCGGAGCCCTACGGGCTCAAGGGCCTGCATGTAATGGGGCAGATCACGATGAAGGGTAAAACTATTTATGTTTTGGCCGTTAGTCAGAGCGGGGCGCAAATCACGACCGTGACCAGCTCGGAGCTGGAGCAGATTGGCTATAAGTGGAAAGCACTCACGGACTGTGCGGCTTCGCTGCAGTGGAAAGATAAGGTGAGGGCGCTGACATGTGATAGTCCGCAGATCACGATGGCGTTGCAGCGGAATACCGCTACTCCAACGCCAGTAAGTCAGACCCTCACAGTTTCCCCATAAGTCGAAAATGTTTCTTGATCGCTGCTATATTCCGCTTCCATGTCAATGGAAGAACGAGATTGGTACAGGGAGAGTTACGCGGAAAAGAATGGCGGTCGCTACGACCGTAGCAGTGGGCGGTACTGGTGGGGTTCTCGAAAAGCTCCACCGGCTGAGCGTGATTTTTCATCGGAATCGCATATGCCGCGTGCTGTGCGGAGACTGCCCACGCCCTGGCATCCAGTGCTCCTGTGGCTCTTCTTCGCCGCAATTTGCCTCGGCGTATTCATCGCCTTCAAATTTATTGCAAAAATTGCCTGAGTCGGTGCGGTCGGTGTGATTTACGGGTACGCACGGGTATCCACCACGGAGCAGGAAACCACTCTACAGCTTGACGCGCTTTATCGCGCAGGGGTCGAGCAGGTCTTGCAGGAAAAACGCAGCTCCGTGGGCACCAGGCCTATCTTGCAGCTCCTACTATCAATGCTCCGCCCTGGTGATGTGGTCAAGGTCTACAAAATCGACCGCTTCGCACGGTCGCTGATTGATCTGCTCTCAATCCTTGAGCGCATTGAAAAATCCGGTGCGTGTTTTCAAAGCCTGACAGAGCCGGTGGACACCTCTACCGGCGCCGGTCGCATGATGATGCACATGCTCGGCGCGTTCGCGGAGTTTGAGCGTGGAATCATTCGAGAGAGGTCTATAGCAGGTCAGAAGGCAGCAATGCAGCGTGGGGTGCACTGTGGCCGCAAGCGCTCCCTTCCAAGCGACGTTGAGGCCGATATCGTCAAGCTGTACAGCATGCCGGGTAACTGGTACACCTTAAATAGCCTGGCGATAGTGTTTGATGTGCATCCGTCTACCGTTAAGCGGGCGGTATATCGGGCTTTGAAGCCAGGGCATTCCAGCTTACGTTAGATGCTTGCTAGAGGCTAGGCGGTGCGCCAGTTGCAAACTCTCTAGTTGCCACTTCCTTGGGGTCCTGATCGCCCTGCGACTGCTGCGCCACGATGGCCCAGCTCGCAACTTGCAGCATGTCGGCATTACCGCCAGCCAGGTCGATGATGGTGTCAGCGAAAATCCTGCGCCAGTCTTCACGTTCGTTGGATTCCATGCTCATTCCTCAAAAAGTTGAGTTGTGTTGGAAGCAACCGGTTCCGCAACAGCTGTTAGTCGATCAGCGGGGTATTGAACTAGGAACTCTCGTGAGCGGTCCGCCGGCGCATCTAGCCATGCCTGGTAGGAGTCTTCATTGAGGATTACAACCATACGCTTGTCCTGGAGTTCGGGCGGTCTTTTGGGATCAGGCCGGTGGAGCTCTTTGAAAATTGGGTGTGAATCGGCATTGATGGTGAGCATGGTGAACGAATTCAGCCACTCCCCGGAGGGGGACTTCCACGGCTGCCACAAGCCGGCGACTCCCAATGATTCACCGTCAGTTCGGCTAATTCGTGTGGGAACAAATCGACCGCTCCGCCAATCGGGTTCATAAATCGCCTCGGCTGGAATAACGCAGTGCCTGGCCTTTGCCCAGGCACTCTTAAAACTTGCCAGCTCATGGACGGTTTCAGCACGGGCGTTATAGGTCCGTACGCCGTATTTCAACTCTTTGGCAAAGCCAGGCAGCATGCCGAAATGGGCCTCAATGACTTCTGTGTCGGGTACGGCTTCATCCCCTGACTCGCGTTCTGGCGGCCGTCTGATGATCGGGGCGGGTTTGGTTGGGTAGATGTGAGAGCCTCCGGGCGGCGGCGTCCAGCTGGGCGGCACCCTGAACCCCATACGTTCCAGCTTTTTCCGGGAATTTTCGGCTTGATAGTGGCTGCACATACTTGAATAGTACTGCTTAAGTACTGTATGCTTATACAGTGTTTTGTACTATTTATCGCATGCGTCAGAAAGGCGTGAAGCTGTCGCCGGAAGCGATCCGAGCGACTGGGAAAGTTGCACGCTTGAGCTACACGCCGCACCCGCTTGGCGAGCCAACTCATTGGACCAAAATTCACGACGTGGTCACTGGAGAGGAAATTGGCTTTCTTGAGGGGGCAAGTATCAAGCTGATTGACGGCGGCATAAAGATCGCAGGGTGGGATGGAGGAGGGAAAGTTCAGCTGTGGTGGTGTGTTCCCTTGACGCCTGAGCAGAACGCTGAGCTTAAGATAACCCTTGCCAGAATTCGTCCAATCCATCCATAAGGACTTTGACGTCGATGGACAGCGTGACGAGCTTGTGCAGGGCGCAAACTCCTAAGGAGCGCGGCGAAGGTCAAATCTGAAAAGATTCGAAGTATGGAGGGGGCTTATGGTTGCCGGGAAACAGCTGAAATCTGCATTAGCACGGGTCGTTGGTCAAAAAATTCCAGTCGATGAGGATGTTCTTGTATCTGATGGGGCGTTGGCTGAACTCATCAAAATTTCTGAACAGGACGGCATTCTTAAAGAGGTCCCTGGCCTAAACCAGTATGACCTGTTGATCCTCCTGATTCGCGCCGGAGTTGACGCGGGTATGACGGCGTTTGCCGACTCAGAGAAAGTACCTTCCCTGAAAACCAGTGCATACCTTCGAGAGACATTTGTGTCGAAGTTCGAGGAGCGCTATGCAAGAGAGGTTGGCGATCATTACTTGTTTCTTCCGTTGCCCAATTTTCCGGCCGTTGCGGAGGACCTGACATTAGCCAACGAATTAATGTTGGTTCGCGCGCCAAGTTGGTGGTTTTACGACGATGGAAAATCGGAAACCTCAACGGAAGAGGCAGACTTCTTGCCAGCCTTGAAAGTGAAATGCTTCGGACTGATGGGGTGGAGCACCAAGCACTCGGCGGTTATAGATGGGTTTGCTAAGGTTCGCGAGTTTCTATATTTAGGCAAGGCGTACGGGACTCTGACTAGCAACGCACATCCTCTAGACGAAAAAGACAAGAGCGTAATTGGATTGAGAGTGCATGTCGAACGTGCCAATAAACCCAATTCCGGGGTGAAGATTGAAAAATATAAACTGACGTTGCTTGCTTCGCAGCTCTCCCCTAACACAGAGCCCATTGGCTTGATGTCGTTCGTTGAGGATCCAAGCCCTGCACAGAAGTACGCTAATTTCGTTGATCACTTTCGACGGTTGAGACCCGTTTTTGACGCTATTCAGACTCCAGACCTTCGGCTAGTTCGTAGTTCTATCGAGTGGGCTCTTGAGGCACAACTGGCGGATGAGCTCAGCATTTCAATCGTGCAATCATTTATTTCGCTAGAGGCTGTTTTGGGCGACGATGATTCAGATAAATCAATAGGCCGTATATCTGAACGACTTGCCGATCGTTTTTCTTATCTCGTCGGCAGTACGCAAGAGAGCAGAACGCGACTTCGCAAGAATTTTGCTGAGCTCTATAAGCAGCGAAATCAAATCGTTCACGGAGGCGCGGCGCGTTCATCTATTGAACACAATCAGCGGTTAAGAAGTAACGCGGAGTCGATGGCAGAACAGGCGATCATGAGTGAGGTAGACCGTTGGCTTAAGGTCCCTCGTGCTCTCGTCAGCGCATTGGCAGGTGCCAAGCCGAATAAATCACCAAAGTAGCCGCGATTTTCGACGCCAGACGTCTAGCGCTTCCGTAAGAGCTGCGATTTAACCAGTTTCGTAATCACCGCGGCTTTCGTGAGATTCTTGAACTTCATGTATTCCTCAATGCCGGCGACGATCTCGGCCGGCACGTCGACGGAAAGTGTTACTAGCTCGTGCCTGGCGCGGTAGGCTGCAACGCGCTCGGCGTCGCTTGCGTATTTACGTGGTCTTGGCATTACGTTACCCGTTACGCTTCGGCCGCGTAGTTGAATGGGGCGATGGCGCGCCCTCTCCTTACAGCGCCTTCGCAGTTATTGATGTAGAAGCCAGCAGCCCACGAGGGTGCGTCGGCATTCAGACATACAGTGCGATAACACCGGCGCTCCGGCCTTGCGAGTACTTCAAGAATCGTTTCCATCTCCCAGGTGCCATGCTGCTGTTTGAGCCTGGCGGGCGGCTTAGGTGTCTCGAATGGGAAGCTCAGTTGGTCGGATGCTTTCACCGTCATCTCCTTGAAAAAGTCTGCAATGGATTTCTTGATGGCTTTGGCCAGAGCGCGGGCTTTCGCCTTCGCGGCGGTCCACCAGGCGGGCGCTGCCGGCGTCCAATCGAAAATGCATTCCATGAGCCGCATGAGTCGCGGCTGGTTGTGATACCCATTGCTGAACAGCTCGCGCTGAAAGCGCAATGCCTCGGGGTGCCTGGTGTAGTTGCGGGCGATCACGACAGCCACAGTCCGATCAGTGCGCCGGCGACGATTGCACCGACAACAGCCAGGCGTGCCAGGCGTTCGAATCGATCTAGATCGTTCCGTAGATTTGTGTTCCAGTCGTTGTTCATGGTGTCCGCCTTTCAAAAGTTACCGGGTCCCTAGATTTCTCGCCCTCCCCGAATTGGGGTTCTGGTCTTTCCACCAGAGAGCGAACATCTGTCACCGTTTCCCTGAGTTCCTGCGCCCGGAGGATGACGGCACCAGGAATGGCGCGGATGTGCGGGGAAGGTTTGTAAAGCGACTAGCGCGAAGCGCCACCTGAAAGCTTTATGAATACCCCGCGCAGCCGTGACAGGCCTGGGGCAGGCTTCCGGAGGAATGGCGCGGGAACTCAGGGAAATGGTGCGCGCGGCGGGGGAAAGGCCCGGCTGTTGCGTTAGGGATGGTCACCCGAAGGGCTGAGACTTTAGGCTCAGTGGCGAAGCCATACAGCCCGCCCCGAAGGGAACGCCCGAAGTTCGAAAGTCTCTGCAGTTCTCAATTCGCGAATTTCGGTGCAGAAACTGCTCGAAATTGCGCGGCGAAACAAAAAAGCCCGGAAGTTCCGAGCCTTAAAATGTTGTTCGAATGCCACCGCTTCCGCCACTTTCAAGCAAGTGGCATCGGCTTTAACGCCATCTCCATCGCATATGCCGGTTCAGCCTTTCATGGCTGCAATCGCGCTCCCAGCGCGCAGACATTCCCTGATTCGATAACAAGGCTCACGGCCCACACGGCGACTGTCTTTGCCTGGGCCTGGTGGCTTGTGGGGCCATTTCGGGCGCTTTCGCCCTCATTTGCGTGGTTTTTTTGCAGGACTGCGTCCGATGGACGATTTGCAACCAAAAAGCCTCACCAAATCGCGCTTTGGCCGGGCAAAGTACGCCTTAGGTTTCCAATGCAACAAACAGACCCGAAAAAACGGAATTATTTCCTGGAACTATTCCCGCCCAATTCTGAAAACCTTTTTCAGGGCAGTGACGAGAAGCGTGGGCAAGGCCATCATAGAAACATTCCGTTACAGCGTAGAAGGACGCCTTAAATCCTATGACAGTTCCTGCTTTCCACCCCGAAGTCGCCGAGAAGGTGGCTACCGCTTTTGTCAAGGCAACCGGAGCCCGCTGGTCTTTCCCGCGGGTCGATATGCAGGACAAGGGCACTTTCATGTTGATCAGCGTCGATGCGGTATCGCCGGAAGTCCGGGAGGTGGCGCTCCCGGTCAAGGAGTCGATCACGCTGGCGCTCAACGAGGTCATTCCCTCTCATCCGTCGCAAAAATTCGGCAACTGGATGGTGGTGTTTTTCCACGAGGGCAAGATGTACGAAACCGTGCATCCCAGCGAGTTCCACACCTGAATTTGCTGGAGCGACCCTTCAAGCCGCCCGGCAGCACCGCGGCGGCCGCCCCCGCTTCAAGCGGCTTCGGCCTGGTTTTGCGGCAACATTCCCCGGGTTTCAATAAAGCTGATCACCTCGGCCAGGCCGGCCTGGGTTTTGAGGTTTGTCATTACAAATGGTTTCAAACCCTTGGCCGTGGTGCGCATGCGGATGGTGTCTTTTTTCATGACCTCCAAATCGGCACCCACGTAAGGCGCCAGGTCGGTCTTGTTGATCACAAACAAGTCGCTTTTTGTGATACCGGGGCCGCCCTTGCGCGGAATCTTCTCGCCGGCCGCCACGTCGATCACATAAATCGTCAAATCGCTCAATTCGGGGCTGAAGGTGGCGGCCAGGTTGTCGCCGCCGGATTCAACGAACACGACGTCGGCATCGGGGAAATCCACCAGCATGCGGTCTATGGCCTCCAGGTTGATAGAGGCGTCCTCGCGGATCGCGGTATGCGGGCAGCCGCCGGTTTCCACGCCCATGATGCGTTCGGCCGCCAGCGCGCCGCTCACGGTCAGCAGGCGCTGGTCTTCCTTGGTGTAAATATCATTGGTGATCGCCACCAGGTCGTACTTGGCCTTCATGGCCTTGCACAGCATTTCCAGCAGCGTGGTCTTGCCGGAGCCTACCGGGCCGCCTATGCCCACGCGCAGGGGCGGAAGTTTTTTGCTGCGGTTGGCGATGTGGTGCAAGCTCATGGGAATACCTTGAAAAAGAAGATGGGCGGTGTCAATCGGCTCAGGAGCGGAACAGCCGCGAATACTGGGTCTCGTGGCGGGCCGACAAAATCGCCAGCATGGGGGAAAAAGCCTGGCGCTCACCGTCCGGCAGGCGCAGCGCCGCTTCCACGGCGGGCGGTATGTCCCGGCTCAGCCGGGCCAGTATGCGCTGGCCGGCGCTCTGGCCCAGGGGCACGGACTTGATCGCGGCCTGCATCATGTTCTCGGCCCAGCCAAAGGCATAGGCCAGCAGGCAGTCGCGTACGCCGGCGGCGGTCTGTGAGGCCGCCAGCGCAAAGGCCACGGGGTAGGTGGGCTGTAGCGCGGCGCAGGCGTCGATGTGCGTGGCGCTGGCGCCTTCATGGTTGCGCAGCCATTCGAGCAGCGAGCGGCCCATCTGTTCGGTTTGGGCGCGCAGCTCGCTGGTCTCGCGGGTTTGCAGCAGCCAGGCATTCAGTTCGGCAATGCGCTCCAGCCTGCCTTCGCGCCAGGCTGGAATCGCCTGGGCGATCACCGCGAGGTCGCCACGGGCCAGGGCCAAATGGAGCTGGTCGCTGAGCCAGCTTGCGGCTTGGCTTTCCGTGATGACCTCGCCGCATTCGACAGCAGCTTCCAGGCCTTCCGAATACGAGAAGCCGCCCACCGGCAAGGCGGGCGAGGCCAGCCAGATCAGCTGCAGCAGGCTGGGCGCCGCAAGCTGTTCCGTAGGGGCTGCGGGCGTTGTGGGCGCGTCCACGGCAAGCCTAGTGACTATGGGGTTTGTGCTTGTGAACCTGGACGGCCACGGGCTTGGCCCCATGCGCGTGGTCATGGTCGTGGTCATCATGGCCATGGTTGCAGCCTGGCCCATGCACATGCGGTGCCGGCGCGGCAGCCGCGGCAGCAGCTTCATGGCTGTGCCCTTGTTGACCGTGGTCGTGCCCGTGCCCGTGGCCGCCCGAGCTGTAGGCGCCGCCCTCGGGTTCAAAGGCTTCTTCGGCCTCATTCACGATCAGGTGCATGGCGCGCAGCATGTCGGCCAGCACATGGTCGGGCTCTATCTTGAGGTGGTCGGGCTTGAGCTCTATGGGCACATGGCGGTTGCCCAGGTGGTAGGCCGCGCGCGTCAGGTCAAAAGGCGAGCCGTGCGCGCTGCAGGCCGTGATGCGCAGCACCGCCTGCGGCGCGGCGATCACCCTGACCATGGAGCCGTCTTCGGCCAGTAGCACGTCGCCGCCGCGCACCAGCGTGCCGCGCGGCAGGAACACGCCGAGCCGGCGGCCCTGCGAGTCGGTCGCGTCAAAGCGGCTTTTCTGGCGCACGTCCCAGTCGAGCTCGACGGTGGCG
>Ga0209025_1002420_pt1 | contig 19839 bp, 21 predicted proteins | sample AraplaMF_Col_mLB_FD_184256 | JGI IMG/M metagenome (GOLD analysis project Ga0209025, IMG submission 184256) | Arabidopsis root microbial communities from the University of North Carolina, USA - plate scrape MF_Col_mLB (SPAdes) (version 2) | ecosystem: Host-associated > Plants > Roots > Endosphere... | reverse complement strand
GCGTTCCCTGTCGCAAAACCTCTGTCATCCGAGCGCTCCATGCTGCCCTCCTGGTGGAAACGCCGGGGCCGTGCTTTGGTTTCGGCAGGAATGAGGAAGGCCAGGATGCGACGAAGCGGTTTTGTCGGCGGCGCACTGGCGCTGCTGCTCTCGACGGGCACGACATGGGCCGTCGGACCCGATTGGACCCATCTCGACGAGGATCCCGATTATCGTCAGGCGCGGCGCTGGATCGAGGAGAAGAACTATGCGCCGGCGATCGAGAAGCTGATGATCCTGCTGAAGCATCAGCCTGACTCGCCGGTGCTGCTGAACTGGATCGCCTTCTCCCAGCGCAAGCTGAAGAACTATCCGGTCTCGAAGCAGTTCTACGACGCTGCCCTGCTGCGCGACCCGACCTATCTGCCGGCGCTGGAATACCAGGGCGAGTGGTTCATCGAGACCGGTGACATGGCTTCGGCCAGGGCCAATCTCGACAAGCTCGTCAAGCTCTGCGGCCGTTGCCATGAATGGCAGGATCTGGACGAGGCGATCCGCAAGGCGGCGGGCGGATAGCGCCGTCACGCAGGCGTCATGGCGCTGTCGCGCGACTGCAAACTCCGGACGCGAAGCGGGGCCGTCCCGCTCTTCCCAACCGGAGTGTCCCATGCGTCTGCGCCTCGCCGCCGCCCTGCTTCTGTCGTCCACCATGCTCGCCGGCGCGCAGGATGCGCCGCAAGGAGCGCCGAAAGAGTTCCCGGCCAAGCTGATCGGCCACGCCCTGCTGCCGGCCAACACCGTCATCCCGGCCCCGGCCGATGCGCCGGCCGATCTCAAGGTCTCCGGCAAGTTCATCACGCCCGGCAAGCGCGTCGAGCAGGTCGGCACGGTGATGGGCACCTCGGGCGGGCGCCCGACCGGCCTCTCGACCCCCTTCGCCGGCCAGCCGGTGCAGGGCTTCTCTGGCATCCGCTCGCTGGGGAACGGCGAGTTCCTGGTGCTGACCGACAACGGCTTCGGCGCCAAGGTCAACTCGCCGGACGCGATGCTGTTCTTCCACAAGCTCAAGGCCGATTTCAACACCGGCGCGGTCGAGCGCCTGTCGACCACCTTCCTGCACGATCCCGACAAGAAGGTGCCGTTCCGCATCGTCCACGAGGGCACCGAGAAGCGCTACCTGACCGGCGCCGATTTCGATCCGGAATCGATCCAGCCGATCGGCGGCAAGTACTGGATCGGCGAGGAGTTCGGCCCCTACCTGATCCGTGTCGACGCCAACGGCAAGGTCGAGGCGGTGTTCGAGACGACCGTCGACGGCAAGCCAGCCCGCTCGCCCGACCATTACGCCGTGACCACGCCGGCTGCGCCGAACCTGCCGGTCGAGTTCAATGTCCGCCGCTCCAAGGGCTATGAAGGCATGGCGCAGTCGCCGGACGGCCGCTTCCTCTATCCGCTGCTGGAAGGCCCGCTCTGGAACGCCGAGACCAAGGGCAATGAAGAGGTCGACGGCAAGGAAGTGCTGCGCATCCTCGAATTCGACGTCCAGAACGAGAAGTGGACCGGCCGCTCCTGGTTCTTCCCGCTCGAGCAGAAGGGCCTCGCCATCGGCGACTTCAACATGATCGACGCCACCACCGCGCTGATCATCGAGCGCGACAATGGCGAAGGCACCGCCGACCGTGCCTGCGCCGCCGGCCAGAAGGGCCCGGACTGCTTCCACGACCTCGCCAAGTTCAAGCGCATCGTCAAGATCGAGATGACCGACGCCAATGTCGGCAAGCTCGTGCGCAAGGTCGGCTATATCGACCTGATGAAGATCGCCGATCCCGACAAGAAGGCGAAGCAGGGCGCGATCGACGGCGTGCTGCCCTTCCCGTTCTTCACCATCGAGAACGTCGACGTGGTCGATCTCGCCAACGGCATCATCGTCGTCGGCAACGACAACAACCTGCCGTTCTCGTCGTCGCGCGACCCGAAGAAGGCGGATGACAACGAGCTGGTGCTGCTGCAGGTCAAGGAATTGCTCACCGCCAAGTGAACTGCCCGCTTCACCAAAGTTACGGCGAAGTCAAATCCCGCCTGTCTCAAGTCGTCAGGCATTGTCATGGCCGGCTCGCGCCGGCCATGATCGTTTTTCGACCAGTTCTTGAGCCGTTTCGACAACAGGCGTATAATGTTCTGGACCAAGCGCCTCGTGCGCGAGGCGCCGTGGTTGGATGATCTTCACCGATGGAGGTGATCATGTTGACCGCGAATATGAGTGGAAAACGGCCGCAGGACTGGCTCAACCTGATCCTCGGCGCACTCCTGTTCATCTCGCCCTGGATGATGGGCTTCCTGGCCGACACCATGCCGACCCGCAATGCCTGGCTGGTCGGCGCCGTGCTCGCCCTGGTCGCGATCGCAGCGCTCTCGGCCTTCGCCGAATGGGAGGAATGGGTGAATCTGGCGCTTGGCCTCTGGCTGGTCGCCGCGCCCTGGATCCTCGGCTTCACCGGCAATGTCGTCGCCTTCCGGACGCATCTCGTGCTCGGATTGCTGACGGCGGCCGTCTCGGCCTGGGCAGTCTGGAACTACCATCACGAGCCGCACGCGACGGCCTGAGCGACCGGCCGAGCCCGCTCGACAGGCGGGCTCGGCCTTATGGCCCTAGCTGCGCAGCGCCCCCGGCCCGGCCACCGCGCCGGGCGGGCATTTGCCTGAGATGATCATGCCCAGCACCTCGTCCTGGGTGACGTCGCGGACATGGGCGGTGCCGACCACCTTGCCGTTCTTCATCACGCTGACGCGATCGGCGAGGTCGAAGACATCATGCAAATCGTGGCTGATCAGGAAGATGCCGATACCCTGCTTCTTCAGCTCCAGGATCAAATCGGCGACCTGCTTGGTCTCGGCCGGCCCGAGCGCCGCGGTCGGCTCGTCCATGATCAGCACGCGGGCGTTGAAATAGATCGCGCGGGCGATCGCGACCGACTGGCGCTGGCCGCCGGAGAGCGCCTTCACCGGCTCCTTGAAGCGGCGGAAATGCGGGTTGAGCCGGCCCATCACCTTGCGGGTCTCGGCTTCCATGGCGCTGTCGTCGAGCGTGCCCCAGGAGGTCAAAAGCTCGCGGCCGAGGAAGATATTGGCGGCGGCGTCGACATTGTCGGCCAGAGCGAGCGTCTGGTAGATCGTCTCGATGCCGTGGCGCTTGGCGTCGCGCGGCGAGGAGATCGCGACAGGCTCGCCGCCGATCCTGATCTCGCCGGCATCGGCACGGTAGGCCCCCGACAGGATCTTGATCAGCGTCGACTTGCCGGCGCCGTTATGGCCGAGCAAGCCGACGACTTCGCCGGCATGAAGATCGACGCTGGCATGGTCGACCGCCTTGATGCCGCCGAAGGCGATCGAGATCTCGCGCATCTCGACGAGGGGCGTGGTCATGTCCATGGGCAGGCTCCTCCCCTGTCATTCCGGAGCTCGCGAAGCGAGAACCCGGAACCCACGACCGGGTGAACCCTCAAATACGACCCCGTCGATCGCGCTCGCCCGGTCGTGGGTTCCGGGTTCACCGCTGCGCGGCGACCCGGAATGACAGGGGAGTTTGCCGCGCTCATCCCGCTAACCCAGCCGCTTGCGATAGAGCCCGTCGAGCCAGACGGCGAGGACGAGCACGATGCCGACGACGATGTTCTGCAGGGGCGTGTCGACGCCGATCAGCACCATGCCCGATTGCAGCGACTGCATCACCAGAGCGCCCAGCATCGCGCCGGTGATCGTGCCGACGCCGCCGGCGAGCGAGGTGCCGCCGATCACCGCCGCGGCGATGACATAGAGTTCGTCGAGCTGGCCGGCCGAATTGGTCGCGGCATTGAGGCGAGCGGTCGAGATGCAGGCGGCGATGCCGACCAGCACGCCCATCAGCCCGTAGACCAGCATCAGCACCTTGCGTGTGTTGACGCCGGAGAGCTGGGCGGCCTCCGGATTGCCGCCGATCGAGAAAACATAGCGCCCGAAGCGCAGGCGCCGCGCCAGGAAGCTCATGGCGACACCGACCGCGAGCGCCAGCAGCACCGGCACGGCAAGGCCATGGCCGATGGTGAGCCCGCCTTCCGGCCAGGTGCCGCCCCTGGCCTCGGTGAGGCGGCGGGCGACGCCGGCCGGCAGAGCATAGGCGTTGGCGATGGCGACCGCGCCGATCACCGTGCCGCAGGCGAGCGCGGCAAGCACGAGCTCGGCCCACAACGGGCGCAGGGCGAAACCGTAGCGCTTGCGCCGGCGGCGGGCGAAGGCGATCCCAGCGACGATCAGCGTGCAGATGACGACGCCGATCGCCCAAGAGGCCGTCGTGCCGATCGCGCCTTCGATGCCGCCGCCGAGCGGGCGGAAGCGTGAATCCATCGGCGCGATGGTCTGGCCCTGCGTCACCCACCAGGCACCGCCGCGCCAGACCAGCAGGCCGCCGAGCGTGACGATGAAGGAGGGAATGGCGAGATAAGCGATCAGCGCGCCCTGGAACAGGCCGATCAGTCCGCCGAGGACGACCGCCGTGGCGATCGAGAGCAGCCAGGTGGCGGGGTGCTCGAAGCCGAGCAGCCCGGGCAGCAATTGCGCCTGGACGAGGCCGATGACCATGCCGACGAAGCCGAGCATCGAGCCGACCGAGAGGTCGATGTTGCGGGTAACGATGACCAGCACCATGCCGCAGGCCATCACCGCGACCGAGGCGGTCTGGACCGAGAGGTTCCAGAGATTGCGCGGCGTCAGGAAGGCGCCGCCCGAGAGCCAGTTGAAGCCGAGCCAGATCACCGCCAGAGCGGCGATCATGCCGATCATCCGCGCGTCGAACTCGATGGCGCGCAAATGATCGGCAAGAGACCTTGTTTCTTGCGTCTTTGCGTCAGGTGCCGGCTGGGCCGGCGCCGGCGCCACTTCAGTCACAGGCCTTGACCTTGCCGGCGGCCACACCCTGGCAGACGGCGGCCTTCGGGGCCCAGCCGGCCTCGATGACGACGCCGAGATTGTCCTTGGTCACCGGCACCGGCTTCAGGAACAGCGCGGTCATCTTGGCCTTGCTCGGACCCTGGTCCCAGGCGGTCGCGCCTGCAACCTCGGTCAGCTTGGCGCCGCCGGCGAGCTTGATTGCGATCTCGGCGGCATTGCGCCCGAGCTCGCGCGCATCCTTCCAGATCGTCACCGTCTGGGTGCCCAAGGCGACGCGGTTGAGCGCGGCGCGGTCGGCGTCCTGTCCGGAGACCGGCACGGAGCCGGCGAGACCCTGCGCGGCAAGCGCGGCGATGGCGCCGCCGCCGGTGCCGTCATTGGCGGCGACGACCGCGTCGACCTTGTTGGCGTTGCGCGTCAGGAACTGCTCCATGTTGCGCTGGGCGTTGGCCGGCAGCCAGCCATCGGTGTAGGCCTCGCCGACATTCTTGATCTTGCCGGCATCGATCGCGGGTTTCAGCACCTCGATCGAGCCCTGATAGAGGAAGTTGGCGTTCGGGTCCGAGCTCGAGCCCTTGATGAAGACGTAATTGCCCTCGGGCTTCGCCTTCTGGATCTCGCGCGCCATCATCCGGCCGACCTCGACATTGTCGAAGGTCAAATAGAAGGCCTGCGGGATCTCGATCAGCCGGTCATAGCCGACGACGGCGATGCCCTCGTCCACCGCCTTCTGCACGGCCGGGCGGATCGCCTGCGCATCCTGCGCCAGCACGATGATCGCCTTGGCGCCGCGGGCGATCAGGCTCTCGACATCGGTGAGCTGCTTGGCCGGCGAGGATTGCGCATCGGCCGAGAGATAGGTGCCGCCGACCTTCTCGATCGCCGCCTTGATCGCGGCCTCGTCGGTCTTCCAGCGTTCCTCCTGGAAGTTCGACCAGCTGACGCCGACCACAGGCCCCTTGCTTTGGGCGAAGGCCGGAAGCGCGCTGCCAGCGGCCGCGAGCAGGAGTCCGGCGACAAGAAGATTGCGTCTCAACACGGCGTCTCTCCCTTGCTGTTCCATGCGCGCTTCTGGGCTTGGCGCGTCCGGAGCGAAGGTGAGCCCATTGGCCGGCGGGCTGTCAAGCCGACATCTCGCAAAATTTGAGGGGCGCACCTCATTTTTTACGATCAGTGTCACACGCCCGAAACCAATTGGTTCCAAACGGGAATTTCGGCGTCGCTCAAGCGGGCGTCAGCGACAGAGCGCGGTCCGCAACGAGGGCAGACGCAGAACCTCGGCCGCGGTCCCGCTGCGCTGCCAGCTGGCCGGAGTGCTGTCCTCGGCCGGCGGATCGACCCGCAGGAAGACCGAACTGCGGTCCGTCAGGCGGCAGATGAACTCGCGCTGGACCTCGGCCGTCATCGGCCCTTCCGGCACGGAGCCATCCTCGTTCGAGGCGACGATCAGCGGGCTCCCGGGCAAGGTTATCGTGACGGTGCGCAACCGTGTCGGAAGCGCCGCCTGGCCGATGAAGAGCTGAAACTGCAGCGCCGCCGTCTGCTGGTAACGCCCCTCTCCGACAGAGAGCGCCAGCCGCAACATGCCACCGCGATGCGGGCCGAGCTCGACCGAGCCGATCGGGGTCGCCGGCGCGACCAGCGTCGCCGGCAGCACCGGCGCAGCGCCGAGGCTGGCAGGCCCGGTCGAGCCGCGCAGGGACCGCGAGGTCGAGAAGGCGAGCGAAGCTGGTCCGACCTCGGTCGCGATCGTGGTCGCCTGCATCTCGTCCGGCTTGAGATAGCGCATCGTGTCGGCGGGCGTCGACACCGTCACCTCCAGGAAGGAGCGGTCGAGCCCCATCGCTTCGAGATAACGCCGCATCTTGGCGTCGATCTCGCCGGTCGCTTGCTCCTGCTTGACCGTCCGCGTCTCGGTTCTCTCGTCGACCAGCTCCTTGCGCCCGCGCACGATCTTGTAGTCGCGCACCGTCGTCGTCTCGGTCTCGACGATGGTCTGCTGGTGCACACCGATGCGCGATTGCGGCGGGATGATCCGCCGTTGTCCTCCGGCGAGGAAGAGCGTGCAGGCCGAGGCGCAGAGCGGGCTGCGTTCGTCGATGGTGCCGAGCGCTGGGTCGCGCTGGGTGAAGACGGTGCGGGCGACGGCGATGTCGAGGCCGCTCTTGCGGACGAGTTCGCCCATGGCGATCGCGGTCTCGACCGTGCCGCCGGTCGAATACACCAGCAGCGGCAGCCTGCGCCCGTTCAGCTCGGTAATCCCACGGCGCAGCTCGGCGAGCGTATCCTTGGTGATCGCGCCCTGGGCGGCGAGCCATTCGCGGCAATCAGGCTCGCAAGGCTCGGCACTGCGCGTCAGGACGATGCGCATCGGCTCCGGCTGCGGCGCCGCAGGCTTGTCCTGCGCCATCGCCGGCAAGGCGAGCAGCGACGGAGCCAAGGCCAAGAGAGGAAGGATACGCATCACCAAACCAGCGTTCTCCGACGCGATTGACGCAAGGAACCCCAGCCGCGCCGATTTGACAACAGCCTCCCCGCCCCGCCGCATGCGCGGAGAGACAGGGTTAACGAATTCGCTTGGTCGTTGGGCGTCTTTGAGGCGCTCTCGCGGCGGATTTCAGCGTGTGATCGCGTCGATCTCGCCGAGCTCCTCCGATGTCAGCACCCAGTCCGCCGCCTTGACGTTGGCGGCGATCTGCTCCGGCTTCGTCGCGCCGGCGATGACGCTGGAGACGACCGGCTGGGCGGCGAGCCAGGAGAAGGCGAGCTCGAGCAGCGTCTTGCCGCGCGCTTCGCAGAAGGCAGCGAGCTTCTCGGTCCTGGCCCAGTTCGCCTCGGTCAGCACCTCGCCGGCGCGCTGCGCCTCGCGGGTCATGCGCGCCCCCTCCGGCATCGGGGCGCCACGCTGGTACTTGCCGGTGAGCAGGCCGTTGGCGAGCGGGAAATAGGGCAGGAGCCCCATGCCGAAGTGCCGGGCGGCGGGGATCAGCTCCTTCTCGGCGCCGCGGACCAGCAGGCTGTACTCGTCCTGCGCCGAGGCGAAGCCTTCGAGGCCGAGGGTCTTGGCCGTCCAATGCGCGTCGGCGACCTGCCAGGACGGCAGGTTCGAGCAGCCGATATAACGGACCTTGCCCTGGCGGATCAGGTCGTCGAGGGCACGCAGCGTCTCCTCGACCGGCGTCAGCGGGTCGGGCCGGTGCAGCTGGTAGAGGTCGATCCAGTCGGTCCGCAGCCGCTTCAGCGAAGCCTCGACCGCCTCGATGATGTAGCGGCGTGAACCGCCCTTCTTCACGCCCTCCTCGTCCATGTTCATGCCGAACTTGCTGGCGAGCACGATGTCCTTGCGGCGGGCGCCGAGCAGTTCGCCGAGCGCCAGCTCCGAGCCGCCGCGATTGCCGTAGATGTCGGCGGTGTCGAACAGCGTGATGCCATGCTCGATCGCGGCGTCGACGACCTTGCGCGCCGCCTCAAGGTCGATCCGGCCGCCGAAATTGTTGCAGCCGAGGCCGACGAGCGAGACGCGCAGGCCGGAGCGGCCGAGATTGCGGAACTGCATGGTGACATCCTTCCCCTCTGGAGCGGAGCGCAACGGAGCAGAGCTGAAAGCGGGAGACAATGGCGCCTGCTGCAGGGCGGGCCCGCGATGATCGAACGGCCTGACCTTGGCGGTCAGGAGACCGGCAGCCAACCGGCCTTGCCGAGCACTTCGCAGGCCAGCTCCTGCGGGGACCGGTCGTCAGTCTCGACGACGAGGAACGCCGCGGCATCCTCGCTCGCCGTGCGTTTCGCCTGGCGCAAGGAGCGCTCGACCTGCGCGTCGCGGCCGGCTCCCGCCTCGCGGCGGTCGATACGTTCGCGCAAGGCCTCGTCGCCGGCGCGCAGGCGCACCACGGTGATGCGGGCATCGGGAATCGCGGCGAGGATCCAGCTCTTGTCGAAGCCGACATGGAGCATAACGCCGGACATGATCAGGCGGCTGTGCCCGAGCGCGCGATAGGTGCCCCAGAGCGCCGCGAGATTGAGCTGGCTGACTCACGGGCGCCGGGCGCAAGCGGGGCGAGCTCCTCCGCGCCGGGCTTGGGGAAGACGCGGTCGAGCTCGTCGCTCTCGATCGCGACATGGGCGATGCCGGCCTCGGCCAGCACCGCACCCATCTCCCAGCACAGGGTCGACTTGCCGACCCCGGCCGGGCCGGTGATCAGCAGGATCTCGACCGGGGCGTCGACCAAAGCTGGGCTCAGGCCACTTCGGCCTTCTGCTTCTGCGAGCGCTTGCGCTCGTTGGGGTCGAGGATGCCCTTGCGCAGGCGGATCGACTTCGGGGTGACCTCGACGAGCTCGTCATCGTCGATCCAGGCGAGCGAGCGCTCCAGCGTCATCCGGATCGGCGGGGTGAGGCGAACGGCCTCGTCCTTCGACGTCGTGCGGATGTTGGTGAGCTTCTTGCCCTTGAGCACGTTCACCTCGAGATCGTTCTCGCGGGTGTGCTCGCCGACGATCATGCCCTGATAGACCTTCCAGCCGGGCTCGATCATCATCGGGCCGCGATCCTCGAGGTTCCAGAGCGCGTAGGCGACGGCCTCGCCGGTCTCCATCGCGATCAGCACGCCGTTGCGGCGCCCGCCGATCTCGCCCTTATAGGGCAGGTAGTCGTGGAAGAGCCGGTTCATGATCGCGGTGCCGCGCGTGTCGGTCAAAAGCTCGCCCTGATAGCCGATCAGGCCGCGGGTCGGGGCGTGGAAGACGAGGCGCAGACGGTTGCCGCCGGAGGGCCGCATCTCCAGCATGTCGGCCTTGCGCTCGGACATCTTCTGCACGACGACGCCGGAATGCTCCTCGTCGACGTCGATCACGACCTCTTCGATCGGCTCGAGCAGCTGGCCGGCCTCGTCGCGCTTCAGCACGACGCGCGGACGCGAGACGCCGAGCTCGAAGCCCTCGCGGCGCATCGTCTCGATCAGGATGGCGAGCTGCAATTCGCCGCGGCCGGAGACGATGTAGCTGTCCTTGTCGGAGGCTTCCTCGATCTTCAGCGCGACATTGCCCTCGGCCTCCTTGAACAGGCGGTCGCGGATGACGCGGGTGGTGACCTTGTCGCCTTCGGTGCCGGCGAGCGGCGAATCGTTGACCATGAAGGTCATCGACACCGTCGGCGGGTCGATCGGCTGGGCCGTGATCGGGGTCTCGACCGACGGATCGCAGAAGGTGTCGGCGACGGTGCCCTTCACCAGGCCCGCGATCGAGACGATGTCGCCGGCGATCGCTTCCTCGATCGGCTGGCGCTCGAGGCCGCGGAAAGCGAGGATCTTGGTGATGCGCCCGGTCTCGACGGTCGAGCCGTCGCCGGAGAGCACCTTGACAGTCTGGTTCGGCTTGGCGGTGCCGGAGGTGACGCGGCCGGTGATGATGCGGCCGAGATAGGGATTGGCCTCGAGCAGCGTGCCGATCATGCGGAACGGACCGTCCTCGACCTTGGGCTCCGGCACATGCTTCAGGATCAGGTCGTACATCGGCGCCAGGCCCTGGTCCTGCGGACCTTCCGGCGACGGGGCCATCCAGCCCTGCTTGCCCGAGCCGTAGAGGATCGGGAAGTCGAGCTGCTCGTCGGTAGCGTCGAGCGCGGCGAAGAGGTCGAAGACCTCGTTGATCACCTCGGTGACGCGGGCGTCGGGCTTGTCGACCTTGTTGATCGCGACGATCGGGCGAAGGCCGAGCTTCAGCGCCTTGGAGACCACGAACTTGGTCTGCGGCATCGGCCCTTCGGCCGCGTCGACCAGCACGATCGCCGAGTCGACCATGTTGAGGATGCGCTCGACCTCGCCGCCGAAATCGGCGTGGCCGGGGGTGTCGACGATGTTGATGCGCGTGTCCTTCCAGACCACCGAGGTGGCCTTGGCCAGGATGGTGATGCCGCGCTCCTTTTCGAGGTCGTTCGAATCCATCACCCGCTCGGCGACGCGCTGGTTCTCGCGGAAGGCGCCGGACTGCTGCAGCAGCTTGTCGACCAGCGTGGTCTTGCCGTGGTCGACGTGGGCGATGATGGCGATGTTGCGCATGGACATGCGGAAAGGGCCTTGTGTCATGACCGGAAGCCGGCAGGGAAACCCCGGCCGGCTCAGCCTGTGCCTCGAGTGAATCTGGAATTCGTTGCGCTGCACATAAACGCTTGATGGCGTTTGGGCAACCGAAACCGGGCGATGCCCGTCCTTCGCGGAGCGCTTGACGGACGCTCAGTCATGTAACATTAAAAGTTACATGAAACAGGACAGCCGCCTCTCAGCCACCCTGCACGTGCTGCTGCACATGGCCGATCGCGGCACGGCGATGACCTCGGAGGAGCTCGCCGCCTGCCTCGGCACCAATCCGGTCGTGATCCGCCGCACCATGGCGGGCCTCAGGGAAACCGGGCTGGTGCGCTCCGAGAAGGGCCATGGTGGCGGCTGGACGCTGGCGCGGGCGCTCGATGCGATCACGCTCGGCGACGTCCACCGCGCCTTGGGTGAGCCCGCGCTGATCGCGCTCGGCCATCGCAGCGAGAACCCGCAATGCCTGGTCGAGCAGGCGGTGAATGCAGCTCTCGGCGAGGCCTTCGCCGAGGCCGAGGCCTTGCTCGCCGGTCATTTCGACCGGGTGCGGCTGTCCGATCTCGCGGCGGATTTCAGCCGCCGCTTCGACGAACGGAGACAGATCCATGCCAAGCACGACAAAGCCCTATGACGCGATCATCGTCGGCGGCAGTTTCGCCGGACTTTCGGCCGGACTGCAGCTGGCGCGGGCACGCCGCAGCATCCTGGTGATCGACGAGGGCCAGCGGCGCAATCGCTTCTCCAGCCATTCTCACGGCTTTTTGGGCCAGGACGGGCGCGAGCCGGCAGCGATCGTCGCCGAGGCGAGGGCGCAGCTCCTCGCCTATCCGACCGTGACCTGGCGGGATGCGCGGGTGAGCTGCGCCATGGTCGCGCAAGACGGGTTCGGCGTCGCCGATTCCAGCGGCGGCGAGCACCAGGCAAAACGCCTGCTGCTGGCGACCGGCGTGCGCGACGAATTGCCGGCAATCCCGGGCCTCAGGGAGCGCTGGGGCAAGAGCGTGCTGCATTGCCCCTATTGCGACGGCTACGAACTCGGCGGCGGCAAGCTCGGCGTGCTGGCCAGCGGCTCGTTCTCGGCCCTGAAGGCGGCGCTCGTCGCCGATTGGGGCGAGGTCACGCTGTTCCTCAATGGCGAAGCCGAGCCCGATGCCGAGGCGAGCGCCCTGTTGGACCGGCGCGGCGTCACGGTCGAGCGCGCACCGGTCGTTGCGGCCGAGGGCGACGGAACGGCGATGGCCGGCCTGCGCCTCGCCGACGGCCGACTGGCGCCGGTCAAGGCGCTGTTCGTCGCCGCCGGCATCTGCCCGGCGAGCCCGCTGGCGGAAGAGCTAGGCTGTGCCTTCGACGAGGGCCCGTTCGGCCCGCTGCTGCGCGTCAACGGGATGAAGCAGACCAGCGTCACCGGCGTCTATGCCGCAGGCGATGCCGCGACCGCTCGGCACAGCGTCGCGCTCGCCGTCGCCGACGGCGTCCTCGCTGGCAACGGCCTGCACATGTCGCTGCTCTAGGATCGGCTCACGACTTCCGGCAGGCATAGGGCATGAAGGTCGAGGACACCCCGGCGTTCATGCCCGCCATCACCATGACATTGGCGAAGTTGAGCTCCTCGGCACTGCGCGGGCAGACATCGGGCGGGTTCTGGCAGCCGGAGGCAATGAAGGCCTCGTTGCCGGACAGGAACTCCGGCCCGAGCCCCTTCCTGCCGAAGCGCTTGAGCGCCTCGTCATAGGCGCTGCGCCAGCGCTCGCACTTCACTTGCGGCCAGTTGTCGGGAGCCTGGGCCCGGAGCGGCGCGGCGGCGGAGAGCACCAGAAGCGTGCCCAGGGCGAGCGAGGCGAAAGCGGAAGTCATGGCGAGGTCTCGAAGCTGTCGGTGCGGCCGCGCGATCCGCATGGCGGGGCTTTGCGGCAGGAATAAAGCTGATCACTCGGCCGGGGCTTCCAACAACGCGATACGCCGCTCCGCCGCCGCGCGGCCGAGCTGGTCCATGGCGAAGCGATAGGCGCCGATCCCGCCGGAATCGATGTCGCCGCGCGCATAATTCGCCAGCACCTCGGCGAGGATGGCGTCGGCCTCGCGCTCCATCGCCGACAGCTCCGGCTCGTCGACCGCCGTCCGCATCCCGCCGAGCAGGACGACGAGACGGCTGAGATCGGCCATCGCCCGCTTGCGCCGCGCCGCGCTCTCGACGCCGAACAGGCCGGCCGCGCCGGAGCCGACCAGCGAGAGCGCCATGACGCCGAGATAGAACCAGTCGCCATAGCGCTCGAAGAAGCTCTCCTGCTCGCCATCGATGAAGGCAGCGGCGCCGGAATGCACCGCGAGCGGCGCGTCCTTGTCGGTCTCCGGCGTCTCCAGCCCCTGGATCGCCGGCAGGTCGGCGGCGAGCGTCACGCGCAGCGACAGGATCGCGCTGACGAGCTCGCCGACCCTGGCATCGTCGAGCGACTGCGCCGCCATCAGGCGCGAGGTGATCGAGATGCTCGGCAGGTTCTCGGCCGGCACCGGCGGATCGCCGCCGAGCGCGCCGCGGACGATCTCGCCCGACTCGATCGCACGGTTGCGGGCGGCGAGCGCGTCGGCCTCGCGGATCGGGATGATGGTCGGATGCTCGCCGAAGGCTCGGTGCAGGCGCGAGCTCACTTCGGTGACGACGCGGGCAGTCAGCGCATTGACCGCGAAGAGCACGTCGATATGGCTCTCGGTGATCGCGGCCGCGACGTCCTCCGGCCCGAGCGGGACGATCGTCACCTCCTCCGGCCGCACCTCATATTGCGAGAGCACGAGCTTCAGGAGGTCGAGATTGCCGTTCGGGGCGCGGACGACTCCGATGCGCTTGCCGCGCAGGCCGGAGATGCGGTCGGTGCCGAGCTCCTTCGAACCGATGAAGAAGGGGAAGGAGCGGCGGGTGATCAGCGCCGTGTCGGCCTTGGCCGGCAGGGCGATGTCGGGGCGGACGATGGCGAGATCGACCTTGCCGGCATCGATCTTCCTGGCACTCTCGGCCGAGCCCTCGGTCAGGACGAGCCGCAGACGCACCGGCTTCTTCTCGCGGCTGAGGCCCTGGACCAAAGCGGCGGCGAGCCTCGCATCCTCCGAGCCGAGCGGGCCGACCGCGAGCTTCAGTGTCCTAGGCTGGCTCCACATGTAGATGCCGAGCGCGAGGAGGCCGGCCATCAGCAGGAATGCCGCCAGACCTGCAAAGAAACGCCGCCCCATTCGTCGCCCGCTCTCGCCCCGCACTGCCGGTTTCGATCGGCATCATGTCACGAGTGCGGCAGCAAGGGCTATGTGCTAGAGCGCCGGCATGACACATGGCGACGCCTTCCCGATCAAGATCTGCGGCCTCTCGACTCCGGAGACGCTGGAGGCGGCGCTCGCCGCCGGCGCCGAGATGATCGGCCTCAATTTCCACCCGAAGAGCCCGCGCTATGTCACGCCTGAGCGCGCTGCGGAGCTGGCCGCCCAGGCACGCGGCCGGACCGAGGTCGTCGCGCTGGTCGTCGACTACACGCCGGAGCAGGCAGCCGAGCTCGCCCGGATCGTCCGTCCGGACTGGATGCAACTGCATGGCAAGGAAACGCCGGAGCAGGTCGCCGCAATCAAGGCCGCGACCGGCCTGCCGGTGATGAAGGCGCTCGGCGTCGCCACGGCTGCCGACCTGGAGCAGGTCGCGCTCTATCACGGCATCGCCGACCGCATCCTGCTCGACGCCAAGCCGCCCAAGGACGCCGCCTACCCGGGCGGGCACGGCAGGCCCTTCGACTGGAGCCTGCTCGCCGGCCTCGACCCGGCTTTCCGCTTCATGCTATCGGGCGGGCTCGATCCGGCGAATGTCGCGGAGGCCATCGGCATCGCGAGGCCGGACGGCGTCGACGTCTCCTCCGGGGTCGAAAGCGCGCCGGGTATCAAGGATGTCGCGAAGATCGCGGAATTCGTCAGGGCCGCCCGCGTGGCGGCACAAGACTTGAAGAAGGCAGGCCAGGCATGAACGCGCCGCACACCCCGAACAGCTTCCGGAACGGTCCGGACGAGAACGGCCGTTTCGGCCAGTTCGGCGGCCGCTTCGTCGCCGAAACGCTGATGCCGCTGATCCTCGAGCTTGAGCAGGCCTACAATGCCGCCAAGGCCGACCCCGCCTATCACGCCGAGATGACGAGCGGGCTGAAGCACTATGTCGGCCGGCCCTCGCCGCTCTATCTCGCCGAGCGCCTGACCGAGCATTTCGGCGGCGCCAAGGTCTATCTGAAGCGCGAGGAATTGAACCACACCGGCTCGCACAAGGTGAACAATGTGCTCGGCCAGATCCTGCTCGCCCGGCGCATGGGCAAGAAGCGGATCATCGCCGAGACCGGCGCCGGCCAGCACGGTGTCGCGACCGCGACGCTCTGCGCCCGCTATGGCCTCGAATGCATCGTCTATATGGGCGCCGTCGACGTCGCCCGGCAGGCGCCGAACGTCTTCCGCATGCAGATGCTCGGCGCGACCGTCATTCCCGTCGAATCCGGCACGAAGACGCTGAAGGACGCGATGAACGAGGCGCTGCGCGACTGGGTGACCAATGTCGCGACGACCTTCTACTGCATCGGTACGGTTGCCGGCCCGCATCCCTATCCGGCGATGGTGCGCGATTTCCAGTCGATCATCGGCAAGGAGACGCGCGAGCAGATGCAGGAGATGGAGGGCCGCCTGCCGGATTCGCTGATCGCCTGCATCGGCGGCGGCTCGAATGCGATGGGCCTGTTCCATCCCTTCCTCGACGATCCCAGCGTCGAGATCTACGGCGTCGAGGCCGCCGGCCACGGCATCCCGTCGGGCCTGCACGCGGCCTCGCTGACCGGCGGGCGCCCCGGCGTGCTGCACGGCAACCGCACCTACCTCCTGATGAACGAGGACGGGCAGATCAACGACGCTCATTCGATCTCGGCCGGGCTCGATTATCCCGGCATCGGCCCGGAGCATTCCTGGCTGCACGATATCGGCCGCGCCACCTATCTCTCGGCGACGGACGAGGAAGCGCTCGAAGCCTTCCAATTGATCTCCAAGCTCGAAGGCATCATCCCGGCGCTGGAATCGGCGCATGCCCTCGCCAGGGTCGCCGAACTCGCCCCGAAAAAGCCGAAAGACCACCTGATGGTCGTCAACCTCTCCGGCCGCGGCGACAAGGACATCCCGCAGGTCGCGGAGATTCTGGCGGGGCGGTGACGCGCATCGTCCTGATGCTGCCCCAATAGGTTGCGCATGGTCTGACCGCAGGAGCGTTGCCCGCTTCTGCGGACTATTCCTCAGCGAAGGACGATCATGTCGAAGACCAAGAAGGCCCTGCTCATCGCCGCGCTCGCGGCGCTCGCCGCTCCCGTGCACGCCCAGACCGCGGGCCCGCTGGCGCCGGCGGAAGGCATCGTGATCCAGACCACCGGCGAAGTCCGGGTGAAGCCCGATCTCGCCACCGTCCATGCCGGCGTGGTCAGCGAGGGCAAGACCGCGGCCGAAGCGCTGGCGAAGAACACCCCGGCTCTGGCCAAACTGATCGAGGCGGTGAAGGCGACAGGCGTCGCGCAGGGTGATCTCTCGACCTCGCAGATCGCGCTGACGCCGCGGATGACGCAGCCTTCTTCCTCATCCTCGCCGCAGCCGCGCGCGGCGAAGATCGACGGCTACGAGGCCCGCACCGGCATCACCGTGATCGTGCGCGACATCACCAAGGCCGGCCCGCTGATCGATGCTCTCGTCGCCGCCGGCGCCAACGACATGTCCGGCATCAGCTTCGGCCTCGCCGACGAGGACAAGGCCAAGGACCAGGCCCGCGACAAGGCGGCCGAAGCGGCGCGCGCCCGCGCCGAGATCTATGCCAGGCGCCTCGGCGTGAAGGTGGGTGAGCTCGTCTCGATCGTCGAGGCGGAGGCCGAGCCGCCGGCCCGGCCGATGGGCGATGTCAGGGCCTATCGCATGGCCGCCGGCGCCGCGCCGATCCAGGTCGAGCCGGGCGAGGTCACGGTCAGCGCCGCGCTGCGCACGGTCTGGCGCATCGAGAAGTAAGCCTCGTCGTTATCAGATCGCTGGTGCGGTCCGGATTTCGGACCGCACCAGCATCAAACCCATGCTAGGCTGGCGTGATGACCAGCTATGGCCAGTTCTGCGCGATGGCGCGCGCCCATGAGACCCTCGGCGGGCGCTGGACGCTGCTGATCGTGCGCGAGATTCTGTGCGGCAGCGGTCGTTTCAATGACATCCTCCGCGGCATACCGCGCATCTCCAAGACGATGCTGTCGGAGCGGTTGCAGGCGCTGGTCCAGGTCGGCGCGCTCCGCCGCAGCGAGGGCGCTGCAGGCCCCGAATACGCGCTGACCGAGGCTGGCCTCGAACTCGCCGAACTGGTCAAGGCGATGGGCGTCTGGGGCCAGCGCTGGCTGCCGCGGCATGCCGACACCGAAGATCTCGACTTCGAACCGCTTCTGGTCGACATGCAGCGGCGCGTGCGCCTCGCAGCGCTGCCGGCCGAGCCTCTGGTCGTGCGTTTCGAGATTTCCGGCCATCCCGTGCGATTTCTGCTGCTGAAGCGCTCGGAAGCCTCGTTCTGCGGCCAGAATCCGGGCTTTCCCGAAGCGCTGACCTTGCGCGGCCCGCTGCCGGCGCTGGTCAGCTGGTGGCGCGGCGATGTCAGCTTCACCGGGAGCCGGCGGCTCGGGCTCTCGCTCTCCGGACCGCGCGAGCTAACCCAGGCCTTTCCCGGCTGGTTCGAGCTCTACCTCTTCGCCGGCGTCGCGCCGGCCTATCCCGATGAAAGGGCAAGCGCATGAGCGTCCGCGTCGTCCGCCTCGGCACCGAGCGCGATCCCTCAGAGGGCACACGCGTCGGCACGGTTCGGCGCGTGCCGCGCGGCGTGCCGAAGGAGCGCTATGCCAGCGAAAACTGGTTCGACGTCTGGTTTCCGGTGCTGTCGCCGACGCCGGAACTGATGGCGCAAGCCAAAACCGCCGAGAGCGAGAAAGACTGGGCCGGCTTCACCCGAGCCTTCAAGGCCGAGATGGCCGAGCCGGCGCCGCGCCATGCGCTCGACCTGCTGGCGACCCTGTCGCATGGCAGCGACTTCTCGGTCGGCTGCTATTGCGAGAACGAGGCGCGTTGCCATCGCTCGGTGCTGAAGGGCTTGCTGGCCGAGCGCGGCGCCAAGTTCGCCTGAGCGCGGTCCGGATTTCGGACCTGATCGGATCGGCTTTTCGGGCGAGAAGGCGAAAGGCCTCTCGCTCGCAAGGACCGCCGCATGACCCACCCCACCATTCTCGACCGCATCGGCAAGACCTCGCTCGTTGCGCTGCGCCACATCGTGCCGGCCAATGGTGCCCGCATCCTGCTCAAGCTCGAGAGCGAGAACCCGACCGGCAGCATGAAGGACCGGATGGCGCTCGCCATGATCGAGACGGCCGAGACGGATGGGCGGCTGAAGCCGGGCGGGGCAGTGGTCGAATACACCGGCGGCAGCACCGGGGTCTCACTCGCCCTGGTCTGCGCAGTGAAGCGCCACCCGCTGCACATCGTCACCTCCGACGCCTTCGCCCGCGAAAAACTCGACCATATGGCGATCCTCGGTGCGAAGCTGACCGTGATCGAAAGCGAGAGCGGCAGGATGACGGAGAAGCTGACCCGCGACATGATCGCGACCGCGGGCGTGATCGCCGGGGAGACCGGCGCCTTCTGGACCGACCAGATGAAGAACCGCGACCAGCTTGCCGCCTATGAGACGATGGCGGCGGAGATCTGGGACCAGACGGGGGGACGTATCGACGGCTTCGTCCAGAGCGTCGGCACCGCCGCCTCGCTGGTCGGCATCGCCGCCGGCCTGCGGGCGCGGAAGGACAGCATCCGCATCGCCGCCGTCGAGCCGGCGGAATCGCCGGTACTCTCCGGCGGCGCGCCCGGCGCACACAAGATCGACGGCATCGGCGCCGGCTTCGTCGTGCCGCTCTGGCAGGACGATACGGCTGATGCGATCGAGCGGGTCTCGACGCAGGAGGCGCAGGCCATGGCGCTCCGATTGGCGCGCGAGGAGGGCCTGTTCGCCGGACTCTCCACCGGCGCCAACGTCATCGCCGCCCTGCGGCTGGCCGAGCAGCTGCGACCGGGCGCGACCGTGGTCAGCGTGATGTGCGATACCGGCATGAAGTATTTCGGCAGCTACCGCGCCGCGCTGGCCGCCACGGCCTGATCCCGCGCCCTCTCGCCAGCCGGGCGCTGCCATGCTAACCGCTCCGGCATGACCGAGACTGGACAAGCCCGCATCGAAGCCCGCTTTGCCGCCTGTGCCGCGGCGGGCCGCGCCGCGCTGGTGACCTATGTCACCGCCGGCGACCCCGATTTCGACACCGGCAGCGCGATCCTCAACGCCTTGCCGGCGGCCGGCGCCGACATCATCGAGCTCGGCGTGCCCTTCACCGATCCGATGGCCGACGGCGTGCCGGTCCAGCTCGCCGGGCAGCGCGCCCTCAAGGCCGGGCAGACGCTGAAGAAGACGCTCGCCATGGTGACGGCCTTCCGCAAGGCCGGCCACGACACGCCGATCGTGCTGATGGGCTATTACAACCCGATCTGGGCCTATGGCGTCGACGCCTTCCTCAAGGACGCCCGCATCGCCGGAATCGATGGGCTGATCGTCGTCGACCTGCCGCCGGAGGAGGACGAGGAGCTCTGCCTGCCGGCGCTCGCCGCGGGCGTCAGCTTCATCCGCCTGGCGACGCCGACCACCGACGACAAGCGCCTGCCGCGCGTGCTGCAGAACACCTCCGGCTTCGTCTACTACGTCTCGATGACCGGCGTGACCGGCGGCGCGATCGCCAATTACGACGCGGTCG
>Ga0209025_1002414_pt1 | contig 19875 bp, 12 predicted proteins | sample AraplaMF_Col_mLB_FD_184256 | JGI IMG/M metagenome (GOLD analysis project Ga0209025, IMG submission 184256) | Arabidopsis root microbial communities from the University of North Carolina, USA - plate scrape MF_Col_mLB (SPAdes) (version 2) | ecosystem: Host-associated > Plants > Roots > Endosphere... | reverse complement strand
GGTTCTGTTTCTTCCCCTTGTCCCTCTATAGTTGGCTTCTCTTCTACTTTTGGTTTCTCTAAATTATTTTCTTCTTCCGTTACATTTGGGTTTTCTGGAGTTGAGTTTTCTTCTAAGTCTTCCGTTGTTTCCCACTTCTCTTCAGATTCTGTTTCTTCCCCTTGTCCCTCTATAGTTGGCTTCTCTTCTACTGTTGGGTTTTCTAAGTTATTTTCTTCTTCCATTACATTTGGGTTTTCTGGGGTTGAGTTTTCCTCTAAGTCTTCCGTTGTTTCCCACTTCTCTTCAAATTCTGTTTCTTCCCCTTGCCCCTCTATAGTTGGCTTCTCTTCTACTGTTGGTTTTTCTAAATTATTTTCTTCTTCCGTTACATTTGGGTTTTCTGGAGTTGAGTTTTCCTCTAAGTCTTCCGTTGTTTCCCACTTCTCTTCAGATTCTGTTTCTTCCCCTTGCCCCTCTATAGTTGGCTTCTCTTCTACTGTTGGGTTTTCTAAATTATTTTCTTCTTCCGTTACATTTGGGTTTTCTAGAGCCTGTTGCCCTTCTAATTCACCAATCGTTTCCCATCCACCTGATACTTCTTCGTCTTGTAGTGCATCGTGTATTTTTGTATTTACAATATCATATCCTTTAACTTTAGATTGATATCCCTCTACAGGGTGTTCTCTTACCTCATATTTATACTCTTTCCCATCCGAGTCGTATGCCGCTAGATTGTTAAACTCATATTTCCAATCACTTGCTGCCGATACTTCTTTAGTTGTAATTATTTTCCCATTTTGTAATAAGTCTACTTTAATTGTTCCTGGACGATCTTTTACCTTATCGCCTTTCCATGTTTTTGTTCCTGAAATGGATATAGTTTTCACTTTATTTGAAATCGGCAACTTAACTCCATTTGCCTCATTTGATTTAACTTCAAAACTTACTTTTTTCTGAGGATCAAAGTCAATATAATTTGGGGCTGAAACTTCTTGCACATAATATTTACCTGGTTGGATATCAGAAATTTCAATTATCCCTTTGTCATTTGTTTTATAAACATCTCCAATTTGTTCTCCCGATTCTTTATACAACTTAAACGAGACGTTCGGTATTACTTTTTCTTCATCACCTTCAAGATGCTTAACAATTCTTAACGTTCCTTTAGGAGGTAAATCGCCTTGAATGCCACTGCCAGATGTTATATTTTCGACTGTAGCAGTACCCGACTGAGAAACCGGTTGTTTATGTAGAATCTGATAATCAGCCTTATAATCATTCTTGAAAGATTCTTGGCTCTTTCCGCTTTCTGTTATAATACTTGCATAAGAAACGTTAAAAGACCTTGCACTTCCCATACTCCAGTTAATCACGACTTGAAATGATCGATTGTCGTCATTAAACTTAACATATCCATAACGTTGATCTTGAAATTGTTTAATAGTTAACTCCTCTCTGTCATTAACTATTATTCGAAAACTATCTTTATTAAGTGTTTGACCTTCCTGCAAACTATCAGACACAACAATATCTCTACCTAAATACTCTTTCTTGTTGTTTATCCTCAAACCCCAACGCACTTCATCGGGTTTACTTGGTTGGATATAACCCGTTTTGCCGACAAATGGGTCAGACCCTGTACTACCACCGCTAGAGCTAATAATCGTGACAGTTTGTTTATCTAAATTCGTACCTAAATTTGTTTCAACATTTGTTGTTTGTCCTACACCATTAGCTTGAACAGTAAAATAAAAATGTCCTCTGATATTTTGAAGTTTCTCCACCATATCATTAAATGTACATACCACTTTACCTGCAGTTACTTTACAAGAACCAAAATTATTCCTTTGCTCATCATTTAATGGAATCGTTCCCTCAAATCCCGTTAACTCTCGAGGCAGTGCTAATGTTAGCGTATCTCCAGACTTCATATTATTTCCAGATTTATCACTGAAGGTTACATTTATTTTAGCCTTATCCCCTTGCTTCATCGTTTTTTTATCAATCGTAAAACTATCCACAAATCCTGTTGTACTTAACTCTTGTGCACTTGCTATTATAGGCAACAAACTCTGACCTATAGTAAACATAAAAATCATTATAATTGAAAAAATCGAAGTTATCCTTTTTAAATACATACATTCTCTCCTATTGTTGCTATGGGTACATTCCGTTATAGCAATTATTCTATTATTCAATGTCACTGATATATATTAATGATTTAGCAATAAATCTTACCGTCTGTTCTCTTTTTTGAATCCTGCTACTGTTTAGATAAAGTAACACTTTCATCCATATAAGTATTCCTTATCTATCCTATGATTCTCGCTGTTTTTACATTTAAAAGTATGATGTCCGACCTTTAAGGGGCATAAATCAGATTCCTATTACAATTAATACCCTTTAAATTTTTATTTATATATGAATTCAATATTAAAATGAAAATAATGGCTCAACATTTTTCTTGTCATATTAATGATATTCCTAAAAAATACTTTCATCATATTCTATCTGCTTCGTCTAAGAATTTTTTGTACGAAGAATTATCGTTTAACTCTTTCGAAAATGTCTCTGCTAATTTCCCGCTAGGATTCGAAACTACAATACTATTACTTTGGACTTTCGCTACCTTCTCGATTAATCGCTCCAATAGAAAAGTATCCTTCTTCAGGTGCGATCCTTCTACATTTAATTAAAACTCGATAACGATTCAATCCAAACCCTTAAAAATTCCGATCTCTTCCCTGTACCTGAGATAATGGTCAATTCCATCACCAAAAGGAATTATATATGAAAAACTACTTGTATGTTCTTCCACCCAACTATCACTATTCAAATTTAATCCTTCTATTTAATGAACTGCAGTCGCGGATGCCCACAAAAAACCATTAGGAAATACTGTATTATTCATTTTTTCACTCTGTTAACTACAAGAAAAGACTATTAACTCGAAGTTAATAGTACCAAAATCATTAATATTTGGCAATTTATTCTTTTTAAAAATAAAAAAAGAGCTAATTGATGCTTAAAGTATCAATTAGCTCTTTTTTATGTAATTTGCAATCGATTCAATTGTCATTTCCATCATCCGTTCAGCTGAAACGCATGTTTCTTTTTCTAAATAGCGCTCTCTCGTTGCAAGACGTTGAGCCATTGCCATAAGAGTATTAGCAGTCCATATAAATAGTTCTTTTCCACTAATATCTGTCCGAATGTTTCCTTCCTTTTGCCCTCGCTCAAATAGTAGATATAAAACCTCTACGATTCCCCAAATTTTCTCTTGCACCGATCGGACTTCTATGATTTCAGGATATTGTGTTCGATAGTAAGCTTGAAATCGAAGAATATCCCTTTTTGTTTTAAGAAAATCAAGACAACGTTTTAAAAATAATAGAATCTGTTCGTAAGCTGGAACATCATCTGAAAAACCTACAAAAAGCTCTTTCATCTCAAAAAACAACATATTATGTACTTCGAAGGCGATTTCATCAATAGATTTATAATATTTATATAACGTAACTTTACTAATTCCAGATTCACTAGCTATATCACTCATGTTCACTTTCAGGAAATTTTTTCCCAAAAATAATTTCCTTGATGCTGCCAGCACTTCTTTACGACGTTTATTTCTTTGCTCCTCTAATTCCTCATTCCATTTCGAGCTCAACCTAAACAACTCCCGATATTTACTAAACACATAAAATCAAAATTACAATATTATTTTGTTAAATCCTTACAATGTGTTTCATTTATATATATCAATATTACTTTTATGAATTTATCATAAATTGCAAATACAAACAACAAAGGTTTATAATAAGTTCCCCTATCTTCAAACTCTGTCTTTTCACTTATTGATAAAAAACAGTTTGAAATCCCGAATAACACTATACTTAGTGGCTATTTTTATCAAACGTAAATATAAATTATCAATCTTTGTTACAAATTAACAATTATCTCATATTCGTCCAAAAATAAATCTTCTTTGTTTTATGAATTCAATAATAACAAGTGTGTAACCAAATTTAATTTTCAAATCATAACATACCCACTAATACCTATAGATAATTAGATATACTCCATTTTTAGAACCATAAGTTTGCCGTGAATACTGTTGGTTTGTATTAAAGTTTGATTAAAATGCTTGGGTTATTTGTTGCTAGTGAATAATTTTTTATAAAAAAGTTTAATCATTTTTCTACCTGTGTTTGCTCCACAATCGCGCCCTTTTGTAGAATAAGCGAATCATAAACCATTTTGATAAGTCTATTATACATTCCAATAATACGCATATTCATGATATCTTTTTGATAATAGTCGAAATGACCATTATCGATCATCTTCGGAAAGCACTAATCCAACTTTAGCAATTGGGAATTTATAAACTCCCATCTTCTAATGATATTAAATAATAATTATTTAGATTTTGAATTTTTCACTAATTTTTGCTATAATGGTATTAAGGATAATATTTATAAGTTTTGGCCTTGCATTTATTGTTTTATATTCAATTGTTATGAGCCTCTGCGTGCTCTGACTCTTTCACAATAATAATTTTTAAAAGCCTCGCATTTTTGCGAGGCTTTTTTCATTGTGCAAATGGGCACTGCCAACATTTTAGACGAGGTAAAAACCTTACTTATTTATCGTTATATTTTTATTATTTTTATATATTAAATAAATTATTAGGGGGCTGTATATATGGAAATCTTACCATGTAAAGGGTGTAAAGGGTTGTGCTGCGGTCCAGTTCCTGTCACTGAAAGCGAATTTAAGAAAATAAAAAAGAAAATAAAATCAATGCCTACTAAAATGCGTTCAGAGCTAGAGAACCAAAAAAGATATTATGGAACATGTATTTTTTATGATCTAAATAAAGATAGATGTGGAATACATTCGGTAAGACCTGAAATATGTCGAATGTTTGGATATTACAAAGAACTAGTTTGTTTTCGGAAACCAGGATTAGCAACAAAAAACACGGATCAATCTGATAAAGAAAAACATGTTGGAATTTTAACATTAGATTTTACATGGAAAGATTTTCTGAAATGAGAAAAACCTCTCTAGTATAGACTTCGAGGGGTTCTGAAATCATAAAACGAATCTAGTCTTATTCAATTAAATGGCCCTTTAGTGGAGTAACTTTATTGCCGCTCAACAGTTCCTTAATCCGCCTTTCAGTTCAGATTTTCTTTTCACTATAAAAACATCCCTTTAGATAAACAGATCCAAAGGGACAAAACATCGCGTCTTTTTTATAAACACCGTGACATTATTTAAAAGCGACATTAAAAATATTCTTCAAATCCTGGAAGCATAAGTTTGCCGCAAACTTATGGTTCTTATCACACAATGTCACTTTACCTATAAGTTGGCCGCATTTTGAAGCATAAGTTGGCCAGAAAACACTTATTTTTGCAGATAAACATCTAATTATTCAACAGAATTGGAAGCATAAGTTGGCCGTGTGTTAATTATTAACCCATAAGCTGACCTTGAATTTCACAAAAAGGCAAATAAAAATACCTATTAGCAGCATAGGATATTCAAAATTACTAGCTTATTCATTAGAATCTTTATATGATACACCCATTACCTCTAACAAAGGTGTCCTTGTATAATAACTTAATAATAAAAGAGCTCGTAACGGTAGCCTTTTTTGTGACCTTCGTAGAATAGCTCTTAAAGAAATGGGATGCATATCTGTTACTGAGCAAAACTCTTTTTGATTCCCTTGAAAAAACTTTCTCATATTCCCCTCAATAATAGAACACACTAGTTCCATTGTAGGTGGAATGACATATGGTGCTATTTCCAATAGTTCTTCTATACTTCTATTAATCCATTCATCCCGTTCAGTTAAATTATGTTCTTTTTGAAAAAATTTATATTCTTTTTGTCCTAGCCAATTACCACACCTATAACAATATCCTGGACACTCTATCTTGGCAGATTTCAATTTTTTGCATTTAGGGTTAGGACATAAAGATTCCAATTTTCTTTTGTGCCTTAAACATGCATTTGTACTAGTCAAATACCACATTAAAGGCTCATATATTTCTTTGTTAGCTTCACTCCATTCATCAAAACATTCTGGACACCACTTCTTATCACAATAAAACATCCTATTATGTATGACTTCTTTCCAAGTTAACATCGTCATATACTTAAAACCTTTTTGTAATGTTAATAATTCTAGTGATTCAGCAATCATTGTGGCGGTCTTCCCCGTACCGTAAAATGAAGCACTCCACCAACGAGGCACTGGTGCAAATTGCTTAGGGTACAAAGACCGCTTACAAGGGTGTAATGCTATAGTATGAGCAGCAAGCTTTGTTAGCTCAACATTATGCGCTAAAGCTAACCTTCCAAGATAGCTCATTAAGCATTCCACCATAGGTGTTCCAACATTCATAGGCTCTAGGGAATATAAATAACTAGCTGAGTACTGTCTTGATATGTACATATCTTTATCCCTCTAGATATTCTTGTTTTCCGACTGGATCTCGCTTCGGCTTACGCCTTCCTACGTCACTTTTTTGAGTTGCATCTTTTTTAACGTTTCTTTCTTTATCCCTAGCCCTTAATCCTATCTTATATAGTAAATCTATCCTATCTTGTTCATTCTCTTCAAATAAATCTTCACCTTGCTCAATTTCCTCAATCAACATCTTCAAAGCATTAACAGGCATTGCATATGTATATAGCATTTCTTTAGTTATAGTTTTCCTTCTATTATAAATAGCATCTCCTAAACAACGTGTGAGCCAGTCCTTGAGTATCCCTATGCATCCTAAAGTACGTTCATAAATAAAATCAGCATGTTCAAGTAAATTCGGTTCTTCTTCTAAAGGCAATTCTTTCTGTAGCATATGGATTATCGAAAGAAAAGTACGGTAATCCTCCAAGTTACTCGCTCTGTATCTTGGGAATTGTATGCTTATTGTTCTACGACTGAGCTGTGCACTTAGATTAAAAAATTCTTTTAGCTCGTAAGTTCCAATTAATATGTGTGGAACTTTTGTATTATTAGCTATCGATTTTATTGTATCTAACTGGTTTTGCAAACTTTTGGCACCAGACACCTTAAGCAAATGCTGTGCCTCATCAACTATACAAGCCACAGGATTTCTAAATCTAAAGGCGTTTTCAAGGGATCGTCTCAAGGCATACCAAGGGGATTTACTATTATAATCCTTCTTCATAATTATATTTTTATTTTCTAAACAAATCTTATGATCTATCAGCGGTTCCTGTAATTCCTCTAAAGTTCGATAATAATAATCTTTCCAGTGAAACTTTCCAGAGTCAAAACCCACAATTTCGGTTCTAACTATAGGTATTCTACCTTTATCATTTTCTAACTCTCCTCGCATCTCTTGGATGAAATACTTTTCTAGTCCTTGGGCTAGGGTAGTTTTCCCCACCCCACTTGGCCCAAGTACTAAAACAATAAAAGTTCCCGCTGGATTATGAATGTAAGAAATAAGTTGTTCTTTCACTTTTTTGATGATAGGATGCTCGATTACCATGTCCTCAAATTTTTTTAACTTACTTTCTTTATCAGAAAGTTCAAATCCATTAAACTTCCTTTCAAGTTCGTCCATCTAATATCATCCTCCTTTTCGGTAGATCTCGAACTCTTGAAATTCCATATTTTTTATCAAATCTTTAGTATTTGTTGCAGAAGATACAGGTAAATCCAACTCAACTTCTCTTTGATTATCCTTAGATGCTAATGTATTTTTTAGACTTCCAGCCATTAATTTTTCTTTTTCCTCTATCCCATTAATAAATTCAGCAATTTTTTTAGCTGTAACAGTATAGCCCTTTGCATGATTTTGCTTTCTTTTCTTAATCTCTTCCATAGCCAGTTTTAATTCTCGCTCTGTTTTTCCTTTTAGCACATGGTAATACTCTGATGTACAAGTTATCCATTTTTTATTTACATAAGCATACGCCATACCTATATCAAATGGATCATACCTCACAGGTACACTCTGGTTTTCCAATACCGGACTATTAAATGTGGGATTCCAATAATTTATATAATTGACTTTCACTCCCGTGCGAGAATTCACTTTAGCGACTCCATTCCTTGTAGACGGCAAAGTCGTGACCATAAAATTTTCATCATACGCAATGAACTCCAATTTTCTTTCTCCTGTTCTATATAGCCCCTCATTAAACGCTTCGTCAGGAGTCTGTCCCTCCAAACCTGGATGTACATTATCGCTATATACTACCGATATCCATCCTTCTAAAGCTTCATATAGGGCCTCCAAACTCCACACGGCATGATTCACCGGATTCACTTTTTTAGTGACTTGGCGAACATTTTTTGTGATTTTAGTGTTCCCTTGTAAGTTATGAATAAAATTAGAGTTTGAAGTTCCAAATAATCTCTCAATTACATTACCAAATCTAGATTTGGCTGGTGGCCTTACTTTTTTATTAATTTCATACATAGCTGTAAATGTATCAAAGTAAATACTATGGAACTCTTTTCCTCCATCCACTACAATAGATTGTGGTAATCGATGATACTTACGTACACATTCTCTTAGAGTCATCATAACCGATCTGTAACTGGCCGATTCAAATGAAATATGATATGACAGAATAGTTCTGGAATAGGCGTCTACTAAAAATGTCAGCCATGGTCTCCCTAATACTTTACCTGTTTTAGAGCATACGAGCTGTACATCTAGCTGAGTATGATCTATATGAGTTATCTCAAATGGCCTATCCCCATGTCGTGGAACACTATGATCCAAGTTCCAATAAAATGATTCATGTTTGTAAGCCGCCCGATCTCCTTGCCTCTTTTTGACTTGTTCATAGCGATTTCTATTCTGAACTGTTGCACAGAAAGTCTTATAACTAGGCACTAGGATGTTTTTACTCTCACAGAGATTAACTAATTGTCCGTATACAATAATCTTATTTTTTTGTTTAAGGTTTTCATACTCATTTTCAATTATCTCTTCCATTAAGGTTATGGTTTCTTCCGGAAGCCTTTGATCTCTATTTCCCTTCTGCTGGTGCTTTGGGAGTAAACCTATATATCCACTTCCATATAATTGCTGTCCCTCTTTATAATCTTTTATCCACCGCCTAAGAGTCCGTTCAGAAGTTTCGTTACTAGATATTTTCTCTTCATTTAGCTTTCGCTTAACTAAATCCATTCTGTTATTAGCTATTGCTAGCTCTTCTGGTCCCGCTTCTAATAAAATGTCCAGATAGGGCGCATACTTTCGACTTCCATTCTTCTCATCTTCGGGAACTACCTTGCCATTATTAAGTAATTCAACAAAATACATTTTTGGTAGTTCTAAAAAACCATTTTCATCTGAATAAAGATAAACAGATTTGAAACCCATATTTACAACTATCCATGTAACTCCATCCCACATAACAGTTGAGTTAATATTTACAGTAAGGGCTGTTACTGGATAAGTGTTTTCAGGCTTTGTTGAACAGATACTTTCAAAAGCTGCACTATGCTGTTCACTTAAAAAGACCGGGACATCACTGGACTTAGCAATGATGTATTGCTCTAAATCTATATACAATTCATTTGTAGCTACCAAAGTATATACATCATCAGCATCTGTTGTTTTTAGGGAGACAAGCAATTCAGCTAGTTTCATTCCTAATTCGGAAGCAAGAATATTCCTTATTTCTCTTTTCTTTTCTTCAGATACTGTATAGTTTTCATTCTTCAAATAATCTTCTAAAAATATAAGATTCCTGTATAAGTTTAAATTCACTTCAGCCGATGTTCTCACACAAAATTCCAAGCCAATTTGGCTGGCTGCCACTTCAGCTGGCGGACATCGCCAACGCCCCTCCGCATCTTTGAAATACCTAACTGGATCTTTTTGTGATAATTTAATTAGTTGTTCTTCTGTTTTCCATTCCTCAATCTGCACACCATCTCTTCTTAATACTAAAAAATCCGGAGTATAAAAAAACGATATTCTCCGCCCATTTTCACGAGTATAATCTAACTTTAAAGTAATAGGTTGGTCATAATATTCGAGTACATCGTCATCATACTCTGCTAAATAAATAGCAGCTAACTCCACGGTGTGACTTTCAAATTGAATCGACATCCCCATTTTTTTACTAGGATATCTTCCAGCTACATTATATTTTGAGCTTCTCACGCTTCGAGATGGAGGCGATGTTCTAATCTTTTGGACAGTTTCAATCGTTTCTTTCGTGAAATCCATCAGTGTACACCAACTTTGAAATTCCTGTTCACTTAACATAAGTTGCCTCCTATCCTGAGTAAGTTTTATCTTCTATTAATTCATTAAAATAATCCCTTAGCTTCTTGTCCTTTAGTAACCCTGGCCTATTTGCCATTTCCTCAATTCTTCGTCTACTTGGGTATACACCTTGTTGCATAAGACTTTCAACATGTTGATTAATTACCAGACAATTACTAACGTAAACTTGAGTCGCCTTTTCTTTAATATCACCTGCATTCTTTGCTGAAATGACTTTACACAAATTCGGGAAGTGCTTGTAAAGCGTTCTTTTGGAGTATCCTAACTGTTTAGCTAGCACATTCATTGATACGGTGGAGTCTAAGTGGTGAGCATATTTTTGGAGTATAGATAAAGCTGTATCATAATCAAATTTTCTCTCTCTTTTTTTAGTATTTCTTGTATGGCATCCTGCATTAAAGACTACTGTTTCTTTCTTTACACTTACATCTTCGATGTAAAAACTAACTGGGGACATATCAAATAAGTAACATATTTCCAACACCCTGGACAATGGAGGTAAAGCTTTTCCATTACACCAATCCCACAGGGTTGTCTTTGCTAAATTTAATTTTCTTGCAAACTCCTGCATGTTTCCCTCTGTATAAATATCAACAAGATAATTTAAATTTCTAATGACTTGTTGCTTACTCGCTGAAATTTTGATTTGTTCTTTATGCTTTATAATTTGTTCTGCCAATAAAGTTATTTTGTAATCAAAATCATTTTCGTCTGAACGTCTATTAAAATTTGCTTCTGCACCAAGCCAAGTATTGCAATAAGGGCAGTATCCATTTTGGCTTTTCCTATGTAAAATCGGAGTGCTTTTATGGCATAAATAACACTCAGTTTCTAGCTTACACTTATGTATTGAACATATATTAACCATTTCAAGATTCCACAGCAGTAGATTGTAAATGACATTTCCATTATTAAATTGCTCTTCATAGCATACTGGGCACCATGAGAGATAATTTTTTAATAAATAACGTAATGGCACTACTTCTTTTATAGATGCTAACGTCAATATACCTAATTGCTGTACCTTTGTTAGTTTCCCTAAAGCACCTACCATGTCTAGCGCGTTGCTTCCAAAACCATTCATTGTCTTTGCGCCATCATAAAACCTATTTCCACCTCTAGCTGTACTATATATAAGAAATTCTTTGTTCAATATTGGAGCAATAACGTAAGAGATTAATGATGAGGGATAAACTTGATGTGCTTCTGATAACCTAATCAAGTAACTTGTTAAAGATTCAATATAAGCCCCCTCTATGCCAATGGGTTTTAAACTATACAACTGACTCCTTTGCGAATAGGTATTTCTCACTTTCAACACCGCACTTTTTTTAATATCCTATTACAAATATGGACACTTATCTCTTTATGTAAACTAGTACAGTGATATGATTAAATGTATCGAATAAAAAACAAATAAAATTATTACAATTCACTCAATTAAAATTAATCTAGATTTTAAAACTGATTTTATTTAATACAGTTAATCAATTACGTGATGTTGGTGTTAATAATCCATGAAAGTTTGATTAAAAACTAACTACAGAAGTTGATTTAATAACAAAAAGAAACGCTCATTTTGAAAAAAGTTTAATCAAAATGAGCGTTCTCTATTTCAGTTATATATAAGTTTTTATAAACGTCGTAACTTTATTTTAAAGCCACACTTTCCTATAAAGTAAAGAATTGTTCCGAGTAACTATATGTAGCATATACAATAAAAATTTAATTTTCTAATTATTAAAAACTAGATACGAAAGCCATTTCGTATCTAGTTACTAACTTATAATTCTAACACTAACTGTTCTGACATCCGCTCTGCCTGTTCAATTACAATGTCAATCGCATCCTCTTGAAGATCAGGTGGATAACCATACTTTTTAAGCAGCCGTTTAACAGTTATACGCATTTTCGCACGAGCGGATTCACGTAAATTCCAGTCAATACTCATGTTTTCTTTGATTGACCTTGTTAATTCATGCGCAATAATTTTTAACGTATCATCACCTAAAACTTGTTCAGCAGTTTCATGCGAAGCAAGAGCATCATAGAAAGCAATTTCTTCCTTAACCATACCAGTTTGTTCGCCACGCTTATATGCTGCATCCATTTCTTTTGCAAGTTCGATTAATTCTTCGATAACTTTAGATGTTTCAATAGTACGCTTATTATATTTATTTAGTGAGTTCTGTAGCATCTCTGAAAATTTACGCGCCTGGATAAGATTACTACGTTGAACATTTTTCACTTTGCCATTTAACAAACGATTTAATAATTCTACTGCCAAATTCTTTTGAGGTAATGCTCTAACATCTTCTAAGAATTGATCAGACAAAATTGAAATATCAGGATTTTCTAAGCCGAGTTCCTTGTAAATATCGACAACATTTTCAGAAATGACCGATTTCGAAATAAGTTGGTTGATTTGGGCATCCATCTGTGATCCAGTTTTCTTTTTACTTCCATCACCGATCGTTTTCACAATGCTCGCTTTAACTGCTTTAAAGAAACCAATCTCATCATTCAATTCTTCTGCTTCTGGCGTTGTCGCACATAGTGCATATGCCTTCGCAAGCTCTGTCACTATATTTAAAAAGCGTTTCTTTTCATCTTCACCTAAGCCAATAACATAATCCATTGTATTAACAATCGCTTTAATGCGAAATGATGATTTTTCAGATTTGTAACCCGAATAATCATGCCCATGTAGCATTTCCAATACAAGCTGATGCTTCTCTAGCATCACATCAACCGCTAAAGCCGTGTCAACCCCTGCTGTTTTGCGATCACTGTCCGTATATTGCTTTAAGGCTTCTTTTAAATTGTCAGCAATCCCAATATAGTCAACAACAAGACCACCTGGCTTATCTTTAAACACACGGTTAACGCGTGCAATAGCTTGCATCAAGTTATGCCCTTTCATTGGTTTATCAATATACATCGTATTCATCGCAGGTACATCAAAACCAGTAAGCCACATATCACGGACAATGACAATTTTTAATGGATCATCATTATCTTTCATACGGCGTGCTAAAAATTCACGACGTTTTTTATTGCCGATAAATGGTTGCCATTCGGCTGGGTCACTAGACGAGCCAGTCATCACAATCTTAATAACCCCTTTATCGTCATCATCTGAATGCCAGTCTGGACACAGTTTCACAATCTCTTTATATAAATCTATAGCAATTCTACGTGACATCACGACAATCATAGATTTACCAAACATCGCTTGTTGACGCTCTTCATAATGATGTACAATATCTTGTGCCATTTTTTCAACACGTGACCCTGCACCTGCAATTGCTTCTAGACGTGACCACTTTGACTTTAGTTTTTCTTTAACAGATGTTTCTTGGTCTTCGGTAATATCTTCATAATCATCATCAATTGATAACCCTTCTGGTAATTCCAGTGGTATAACACGTGATTCATAGAAAATTTTTACCGTTGCGCCGTCTTCGACAGCTTGTGACATATCATAAACGTCAATATAATCACCAAATACGGCAGGTGTATTTTTGTCACTTGCTTCAACAGGTGTACCAGTGAATCCGATAAATGAAGCATTTGGCAAAGCATCGCGTACATACTTGGCAAAGCCATACTTCGTATTGTCTTTTGTCACAGTTGCACTAAAACCATATTGTGATCGGTGCGCTTCATCAGCCATTACAATAACATTTGTACGATCCGTTAAACATGGCATTTCTCCTGTCTCTTCATCTGGTGCAAATTTTTGAAGCGTGGTAAAAACAATTCCTCCCGATTCCACGCTTAATAACTCTCGTAAACTATCACGTGATTCAGCTTGGCTCGGTGTTTGACGTAAAACATCCTTAGACATTGAGAAGGTTTTATAGAGTTGATCATCTAAGTCGTTTCGATCAGTTAATACAACAAGTGTTGGGTTGTTCATCGTTTTAATGAGCTTCCCAGCATAGAATACCATCGACAAGCTTTTACCAGATCCTTGCGTATGCCACACGACACCAATTTTATGGTCGCCATCTTGTGCTGTTGCAATTTTTGCTTTTTCAACGGCTTTATTTACAGCATGATATTGGTGATACGCTGCTAAAATTTTGAATGTATCAACACCATCAGTTTGAAATAAAATAAAGCTTTGCACAACATCAAGCAAGCGACTAGGTTCAAGCATTCCTTTAATCATCACTTCAAGTTGCGGCTCAGCAGGGCTAGCTAACGTTTCACCATCTACCGTACGCCATTTCATAAAACGTTCTTCATTCGCAGTTAATGAACCAACACGTGCATTAATACCATCACTCACAATTAAGAGTGCGTTGTAACGGAATAATGTCGGAATCGCTTGTTTGTAAGTTTGCAACTGATTATAAGCGTCTGTAATATCAACATCTTCATTCGTTGCATTTTTTAGCTCAATAACAACAAGTGGTAAACCATTCACAAATACAATAATGTCAGGACGTTTATTGGCTTGTCCTTCAATGATTGTAAACTGGTTCACAGCCATAAAATCATTGTTTTTAGGATCTTCAAAGTCGAATACATACACAGATACAGTTGGGTTGTAACCATCTGTACCTTGTGTTTGTATTTCAATACCGTCCGTTACAAATTTATGAAATTGCTTGTTATTAAGAACAATATTAGGTGAAGCGTTGGCAATAATCTGTTGCACGGCCTCTTCGATGACTTTTTGATCTAATGTTGGATTAATCCTTTTTAACGAATCACGTAATCGGTCAACTAACACAACATCATGAAAGCTCTCACGTTCAGCGTAATCACCATCTGGTGCAATATCTGGACCTTCTACAATTTCATAATCCATTTCTTCTAACCATTCAAGTGCTGCTATTTCTAACTCTGATTCGTTATACTTAAACAACTAATCCACCACCAATTCGTCTGGTATTTCGATTTCTCCTGATAATAATTTAGGGAGAAGGATATCACGAATATCTACTAACTTATGATTTTCCAAATTCAATTCCAAAATTAAATCTACTAAAGCAATTAACTTTTTCATCTGTACAGTATTTTTAGGTAAAGTAATTTTTAAATTTTTTAAATCTTTAACTGTAACATGTCCCAACCCCGTTGTCTGTTTATTAGAAGCTATCCGACTAAATTCCGGTTTAAAATATTTTAATAATGTGTATATCAATTGTTGGGGGTATTTATCGGAAACCACTTTAAAAATATGCTGATTTAATACCCCCTGACCTTTTGTCCAAAAAAACGTATCAATTGATGTATAAGGATTACCTGACCAAGAAAAAAGGATATCTCCATTTTCTAAATAATATTTTTTATCCTTTTCTCCAACAAAGTACTTTGTATTATTTGAAAAGCCATTTTTTAATTCTGCTATCTTAATTATAGGTAGCCCATCTGCTACATTGCCTATTTCATTCTTCTTAAATGATGTTCCATTAATATAATCTGCTAAATCATATAAAGCTAAACATTCCCACCCTTTAGGTATCTCTCCTAATTCACTTTCCATCATTTCGCCACCACTTGTTTTATATGGTTGTCCTTGTTCATTTGGAAATTCAAAATCGATGAACCAGTGTTTGAAAAGGGTTTGAGAGAGTTGTTCTAAATTTCCTATTAATTTATTATTATTTTCCATTTTATCATTAATATTTCTTATCAAATTCACTATTCTATTCTGCACTTCAATATTTGGAATATTTAGAGGGAATTTTTTAAAATCCTTTAAAACTACTCTAGGTATAGCTGAACCAGACAAATAACCGTCTCTTAGTGCTTTTTTGGTAGACTCCATTCCCAAATAATACATCAAATAATATGGATTAATCACATCTAAATTAGGCCTTAATATGGCAATTGAAGAAAGTAAAACAACTGGTTTATTTTCTCTAAATACAAAACAATATTCTAAACATGAATTTCCATCTTTCGCTATAAGAACATCATTTTTTATAGGTTGGCAGTTTCCTTTTTTTAGCTTTATATAGTCTTCTTCTGATATTTGTTTAGCATTTTCATAATTAAAGTCAAAAGCTTCCATATCTTTTACAGATAACATTTTATAACCATTTGTCACAGCTTTAGGACTACTATGTGATCCATCTGTTATTAATTCGCAGACTTCCTCTAATTTAAAGGTATTAAATCTCATAACCAATTCCCCCTAATGCTTGACGGATTTGGTCTTCTAACCCTTTAGATTTTGAAAATTGTTCAGATAATTCATTAGTTAAGCGTGCCATCTTTTCTTCAAATGGTTCACCATCATCTTCTTGCTCTGCTAAACCAACATAGCGTCCAGGCATTAAAATATAGTCATGGTCACGTACTTCTTCGAGCGTTGCTTCTTTACAGAAACCAAGTTCGTCCGAATACTCTTTTTCATTCGTACCGCGCCATGCGTGGAATGTATCGGCTACTTTTTTAATATCTTCTTCACTAAATTCTTTATGTGTACGGTCTGCCATAAAGCCAAGATTACGTGCATCAATAAATAAAATCGTATTATTACGTTCACGTTTTCCTGTTTTCGTTTTATTTTTCGATACGAACCATAAGCATACGGGAATTTGTGTCGAATAGAATAATTGACCAGGTAGAGTGACAATACATTCGACTAAATCATTTTCGATAAGACTTTTACGAATTTCACCTTCGCCACTTGTATTTGACGACATTGAACCATTCGCTAGTACAAAGCCTGCGGTACCCGCTGGCGCTAATTTTGAAATCATATGCTGTACCCACGCATAGTTAGCATTTCCTTTTGGTGGAATGCCATATTGCCAACGGACATCATCCGTTAATTTTTCACCGCCCCAATCACTAATATTGAATGGTGGGTTGGCTAATATATAATCAGCTTTTAATCCTTTATGTAAGTCATTATGGAATGTATCCGCATTGTGAGCTCCCAAGTTACCATCTATACCACGAATTGCTAAGTTCATTTTACAAAGTTTCCATGTTGTTGGATTCGATTCTTGACCATAGATTGATAAATTATCGATACGTCCTTGATGTTCTGTGACAAATTTCGATGATTGAACAAACATACCACCTGAACCACAAGCAGGGTCATATACACGACCTTTAAACGGTTCTAACATCTCAACAAGTAATTGAACAATAGTTGAAGGAGTATAGAATTCGCCACCATTTTTTCCTTCTGCACTTGCAAATTTACTTAAGAAATATTCATATACACGACCTAAAATGTCTTTTGAACGGCTTTCTTCATCACCGACTTTGAATGAAAATAAGTCGATTGTCTCACCTAAACGTGTTTTATCTAACTCTGGACGTGCAAATGCTTTTGGTAGTACCCCAACAAGTGAAGGATTTTCCTTTTCAATTGCAACCATCGCCGCATCGATTAATTGACCAATTTCAGGTTTTTTCGCATTGTCTTTGATGAATGTCCAACGTGCTTCTTGAGGGACAAAGAAAATATTCTCTGCTACATATTCATCACGATCCTCTTCATCTGCCCATTCGTCCGCTTTTAATTCCTCGTATTTTTCTTCAAAAGCATCTGATACATATTTTAAAAATAGCAATCCTAATACAACGTTTTTATATTCACCTGAATCCATCGATCCACGTAATTTATCTGCCATTTGCCATAACTTTTCTTCAAATCCTAAATTTGCTGTAGCCATTGTGTGGCCTCCTCTATACTCTATGAAACATCAAATAGTACATAATAAATTTATTTGTTTCATGTATTTTTCATTTATAAGTTTTTCACATCAATATATCTATTATAACAGTTCTAAGTCTTGAGTTACTGCCTCTATTCATATACTACATTAATTATTATCACATAAAATTATCAGATTAATTTTCCTTTTAATGACTGTGCCCTATATTTAAAGCTCTTCCTACTATGCTTAGCTTTTTTCACAACAATTCCTTCTCTTTCTATCTCCATAATCAATCCCTTAGCCCAAGCACCTCTTTTATCCACTAAACCCGACAATATGATCTGAATAGTAGAAGACCCTTCTATACTGATAGTTGAGGACAATATCAACATGGATAAAGAACGACTCTCTCGCTCGATTTCCAAAACTTTGTACTGTTTTCCATTAAATAATTCTATACTCACTACTATGTACTTACGGATTGGCATTTCATCATCTAAGTAACTAAATTTCTTCTTTTCACTCCTTGTTGATAATACATCCGTAGTTACGTTAATTGCTTTAACTTCTGGATAAACATCTTTATAAAGAGCTAAAATCGCGAATTTGTTTTAAACATCGTAACCCTATTTCAAACCCACACAAATACCTTTTCTACTACAACCTTATAATTTTTTCTTCATCACTTGTCCTTAAATCCTTATCCTCTACTATGTCCTCAAATTAAAATACGTTCCCGCTTTTTCAGGCATAAAAAAAGACCGAAGGTCTTTTGAAATGGCTCCAGATGAACTTCGGTCAGGAATGTTATTTTTATTAAAAGTACGTTATTTTTGTGTAAACACCATAAATTTTTTCGTTAGACATTTAGAGGCAAGCCCTACACCATTGAAACGGATTATATGTGATTAAATATTATTTTAATAAGCTATCAAGAATATTTCGATATTGCTTTAACATTTCGGTACTTAGTTCTTCCTGTTCTTTTTTCTTTAAATCTAATTCTTTCTTTAATTTAATGTCATTTCTTGAATCTGCTACAACTTTCTCCATCTCTAATAGGTTAATGTTAGCTTCCATTTTTGCTGAACTGGCTAATAACTCATGGGATTCAATAAATAACTCTTTTTCATGTTGCGGTAAATTTGGTGGATTTAACGTAGACAGTCGTTCCATCTTTTCCGCCACTTCTAACCATTTCTCAGCAATTAATTTATTATTCATAACCTCTGCTTCTATATCATCAACATCAATTCTAATAGAGAGCCTTTCCCATTCGTAATCTCGGGCTTCATCTTCCAACTCAAGATATTTGTCTGAATAAGTTCTTACTACATTTCCGTATAAAAGTTTAAAGAGTATCTTATTCAACGCCGTCTCCCCTTCTTATTCACATAATTTTATACTACTTTTTAAAATAATTATATTAGACGGAGGGTGTTTTCAGCAAAACAAAAGTGCAGACAATTGCAAAGAAAAGTGCAGAGTGTTGGTTTGAAATAAAGTTCAATTAAAATCGTTCTACAAATGTTGATTTTACAATAGAAGAAACCCATCCATTTTGAAGAAAAGTTGATCGAAATGGATGGGTATAATTTTGTGGAGGAATTATTTTTCATAAAAAATTTTGATTCAAACTCACTTAGAATTCTTTAATTGAAAAGGAATAAAACAGTGCAACTTTTTTGCAAACGGTATAGCTTTCTTTAAAACGGTACAACTATTTTATAAACAGTACGACTTTATTTTAAATTCACAGTAAAAGGAAGCATAAGTTGGCCGTAAACTAAAAGAAGCATAAGTTGGCCAAAACGGCCATCTTATGCTTCCTGTTATACACAAAATAAAAAAACCACCAAATATGTATTGGTGGAGACGGTGGGAGTCGAACCCACGTCCAAAAGTATTGGCACTTAAGCTTCTACGAGCATAGTCGATATATTGGTATTTCGCAA
>Ga0209025_1002412_pt1 | contig 19909 bp, 23 predicted proteins | sample AraplaMF_Col_mLB_FD_184256 | JGI IMG/M metagenome (GOLD analysis project Ga0209025, IMG submission 184256) | Arabidopsis root microbial communities from the University of North Carolina, USA - plate scrape MF_Col_mLB (SPAdes) (version 2) | ecosystem: Host-associated > Plants > Roots > Endosphere... | reverse complement strand
ACCATTTTGGGAAGTGGAAACAGAGTTTGATTTTGATGGAAAAAAGTTAAAAGCAAAATGGCATAAAGATAACATTTCAAGGGTTCAAGAGGAACGACAAGCTATTGCGATTGCTAATTTCTGTATCAATAAAAATGTAGAAATTAAAAGTATAAAAAGAGAAACAAAGGAATACGCTCCTCCATTGTTATTCAACTTATCCGCATTACAAGCTACAGCAAACAAGGCCTATAAATTCTCACCACAAAATACACTGGATATTTTGCAAAAACTTTATTTAAAGGGCGTAGTTTCCTATCCAAGATCTGATTCACAATTTTTAACGAATGAAGAAGCAAAAACACTACCAAAAATACTAGAGCATTTAAGTAAAATTAATAAATATAAAGGTCTTCTTCCGCCACCAGCAAGTACAATTTTGAATAATAAAAGATATGTGAATGACAAAAAAGTAACCGATCACCATGCAATTATTATTACAGAGCAAATACCAGACGTAGCAATGCTAAGTACAGAAGAAGAAAAGATTTATGATTTAGTCGCAAGACAAGTCATTGCAGCACATTACAACAATGCTATATTTTCTTACACAACGATTCATTCACTTGTTGATAAACGTGCAGAATTCATCTCTAAGGGCAAAGTGCAAATGGAAGAAGGTTGGCGTAAGGTTATTTATCATTTAAAAGATAACTCACCAACAGACAAAGATGAACTGCTCCCCCTATTACATGAAAATGAGCAAGCTATTGTTGCGAAAGCGAACGTAAAAAAAGGTGAAACCCAGCCACCAAATCGTTATTCTGAAGGTAATTTGATTACCGTAATGAAAACAGCTGGTAAACATTTGGAAGATGTAGAATTAGAAAAGGTCTTATCGAAAACGGAAGGATTAGGTACTGAAGCTACACGCGCTGGAATTATTGGTACATTAAAAGATCGAAACTATATCGAAGTTAAGAAAAACCAAGTCTTTGCAACGACTAAAGGTATGTTACTAATTGAGGCACTAGGCGAAAGTATCTTAACGTCCCCTTCTATGACAGCCAAATGGGAGCAGCGACTATCTGAAATTGGTGAAGGCAACGCTTCTCCTAAACAATTTATAGAACAAGTAAAAAAGCTTGCTGAAAAATTGATTTCAGATGCTAACAAACGTGAAAAGGAATGGGCATTTAATCAAAATACAGTCGATAAAATCACAGCAAATAATCCGTATAACAAAAAATATAAAAAAGAAAAAACAGTTATTGGGAAATGTATCCTTTGCGAAGGGTCAATCATAGATCATGGCGCTTTTTATGGGTGTTCAAATTATAAAACAGCTAATTGTAAATTCTCGGTTTCAAAGAAACTTTTAAGAAAAACTATTTCACAATCGAATATGAAAAAACTCTTGGCAACTGGTGAAACAGACTTGATAAAAGGATTTAAAAAAGGAGAGAAAACTTTTAATGCCCACCTTATTTGGGATAAAAAAGAACGTAAAGTTAATTTTAAATTTCCACAATAACTAACAATTCTACTTTCAACATCGATGAAAGTCATTTGTGTAGCTTGTAATAACAATTTAATTAATACCTAATAGCCTTGATAAACATGCAAAAAGAAAGAGCGCGTTTTTATAAAATTTAATCAAAACGTGCTCTTTAATGGAGAAACATGCCAGAAATTATAGTAAGCATGCTCTTTTAATATAGCTGTTTTCTCAAAGGTTGTTGCTTCTTTTTTGCTATCTTCTTCGGTTCAAGCACCCCGTTAGCTTAATAAACTTCCAAAAAATATAACGAAAGTCAAAAACGCTGATAAACCCAAAGTAATACTTATGGTAGTTAAACTCCTCACCATCCCTTTCCAATCATGAATACCTGAAAAACCTAATACTCCTAAAATTAAAGTTATCCATGTAATATATAAAACCAGAATTAAAGGGTGTGTACCCATAATGGAATAATCAATTAGACTTGAAAATGAAACAAGAAGAAATAATAAAATGCAAATTATTGATAAGATAAATGACCCTATGTTAATCTTTTTCTTCATTCAATAACTCCTTTTTTCGTTATTTATATATATTTCTTATTGAACTAACTTGCTCCGTTAGTTCAATAAGAAAAAAGAGCTGTCAAAAACAGCTCTTTAATCTTCAAGGAAAGCACCCATTAGCTTAATAAAAACATTCTCTTAATTTAGAAACTAATTCTTTATATTTAACAAAGAAATCCTTTATAGGAAGAATTGCAAAGTATGAATGAACTTCATTATTAGCTAATAAACAGTCATCATATACTAAAATTATATTTAAGTGCTTTTGAGGTTCAACTCCACTGTTCTTTAGAAAATTTGCCAATTCTAAATATAAATTCTGACCTATTTCATCGATAGACCTTTCTACCGAAAATCTCCCTGCAAAGCTATCCCACCACACTTGAAAAGATTTATATACTTCATTAAAATCTGTCAAACTATCTGCATTATTCATAAACAGTCTTTGATAGAATACTTCTTTTTCTTCATAAAATATTCTTAAATCGCTACCATCATCATAATATATTTTTTCTGAGACTTCATTCCAAAGTTCCTTATACTTTAATTCAAAGTGTTCTTTAAACACCATTCTGTTTGATAAATATGGAAACCTTAATTCTTCTTCATTTTGATTTTGATTGAGAAAAATATTTTGAATGTAAATCAAAAAGTTTAAAGTAAAGGATGTATCAGTCTTCATTAATAATGAATTATCCAATTTTCTCTCTCCTTTTGATGCTGTCACTATTTCAATAATTATAGAGATAATCAATAAATCCTGCTATCCCTCTTATAATTTTCTAAGCCGTAGAGTGTGATGATGCTGCGGCTTCTTTTAATGTATAGGTAAAATTATTTTGCACAAATTAATGTTGAGTGTATCGCACGCACTTAACTTGGTTGTGGCGTTAGTTGACCGTCACAGCTTCCCTCATTAAGGTCACTTCAAACTCAGTGACCTTTTTTAAAAGGTTGGTTAGTGCCTCCATTACATGCAGATTATCTAGAAAAGTAAAAATGATTTACCTGACAAACCGTCTCCCCAGTATTATACTGGTTTTTTTTGTTTCCTTTTTAATTTTGAGATTTTGTCGTAACCTTCTCCTACAACTCAAAAAAAGGTTCTTTTGAAACATGGCTTGGGTGTACCGAACGCTAACAAAAGAATCTTTTAAAATACATAAAACCAATGCTTAAAACCTCAAAAAAGGCTAGGATCAGCTCCTAAGCCTTTCAATCTTTCTATTATTGAGTAATGCTTGAAATTAGATATTTTTAAAATAGCTAATTTAAACAAACTCCATTTTGAAAAATGATTAATCAAAATGGAGTTTATCCTTTTTTACTTAGTATGAGTTTTTTTAATAAAGGTTGATTAATTTTGTATTCTTTATTTCACTAAAGCACCTCGTTTAGTTTAAGTATACAAATTCATAAACTTAGCTGAAATCACTCTATTCACTACAGGATTGTTGCCGTTTTATAACATAAGAAGTACAATTCCTCATAGTGAAGAATCAACTATTTTGATGAATTAAATCATTTAGTAACCTTATCAACCCTATTTGTCCATATATACCCTTGATATCCTTCTGGAATTTTTTCAAGGCTTTCTTTTGTATCAAATCCTTCTGACCATTTACCATTTCCCTCTACGATCACGACACGCGTGTTGACAGACTCCATTCTATCAATAAATTTATTTGGCCAACCCCATAAGTACTTCGCATATTTTAAAGGTAAATGTAGCTCCATATTATGCAATTCTTTCGGAATATATCCCGTCCAACCTAATAATTCATATTTTAATAGTGCATTTATCATCATTGTTTTCGTTAACAATTTCAACTCTGCATGTTTTGAACGTAAATAATCAAATCCTTCGCTGTCTCCATCACCATAAACTGTTATTTTATCTAATTGTTTCTTAGACATTTTACTTAAATATGAATCCCACAATACTTTTGTTGTTTCCATATCTCCATCTTTGTCATGAATTAAAAACTCTTTATTAGGAAAAGCTGCAAACACCTCATCTAAACTTGGCATCATACCAATGCCTTTGCCACGAAACGGATAGCTCTCTCCATTATCAGCCGTATATCTATAGCCGACATCTAGTTTCTTCAAATCGTTCATCAAATAATCTTTGATTTCACCTTTACCATTTGTTCTATACTCTAAAGCGAAATCATGAAAAACAGCTAATTGATGATCCTTCGTTAACTTAATATCTAATTCAACTACGTCAGCACCATTATCAAAAGCTGCTTTCATAGAAGGTAATGTATTTTCTAAATAGGGGTGCTCAGGTGGATAAATGATTTCAGCTGTATTCGTATCATACTCTACCTTTGAAATATCAAAGGTTTGAGCCAACCCTCTATGAGCTAGAATCTTATAATTTGTATCTTTCGAATAAAATAGACTCGTATTATTTATCCAAACCATAACAACCAAAAGGGTTAATACCCCAAAAATGATATATGTCCTTTTACCTTTTCTTTTTTGCATTTGTTGATCCTTTCTTTTCTTACTTTAAAATGAATTTACAATGTTATATCGATATATAAGAGTATTTGAACTTATAGTATAGTGCATTGTATTAAAAATGCAATTCAGATGGCTATTATCTGAAAAATCAAACCTTTACTCTACTAAATCAACTAACCTGCTCCGTTAGTACAATAAGAAAAAAGAGCTGTATTAGCAGCTCAATGGTCTTCAAGTAAAGCCCCCCGTTAAAATTTAAGTGTATTTATTCACAAATGTGCAAAAAAGAGATTGGAGAGCAAGGTCTATCAAGCAAGAGGATAAGAATATTAAAGAATACGAACTTTAATACCGAAAACACCTGATGAAAAACAAATACTCAAAATCAAGAAAGTTATTCCTGCTATAATTGAAATTAATCCAATAGTATATTTGACTTTATCTTTAAAAATTTTGCATATGATTTTATAAATAACAATTCCAAGGAATCCACCTAATCCATTCAAAATTATATCATCAATATCAGTAGCACCTACTTTAAATAAGTATTGCAAGATCTCAACTGCCACACTAATAATGACGCTCCATAAAGTGTTAATGAATATCCCTTTATTGTGATTAAACAAAATCAAATAGATACCTAATGGTATAAATAAAACAATATTACCCAAAACATTAATTAATGAAATAATACCACCATTAGATAAGTAAACTATTATAGTATAAAACGGTATAAGATTTACAGATTGAAATGAATTCGTTTTAAAAAATAAAAATGCAAATAAAATAAAAATATAAAATCCTAATCCTATATTTAACAAAATATAGTTGTGTTCTGTTTTTTTACTTTCATTAATCTTCATAGAGTATACTCCAAATTCTAATTTATTTTCTTATAAGATATCTGCCTATATTATTATAATCCCTTGTAAACATTAATATTTTACTTAATTTAATCCCTATTTTCGCTGTGTGGTACGGTTTAGAGCTCTTTCTGCAGCCTTCTTTATATCCCACTTCCATTAATTACCTTGAATCTAAAAAGGGGCGTATTTACTTGTGATACGATTCACCTTGACCTTTCTAAATGAGGTTTTATACCTATGACTTGATCCGGACAACTGAAGGATCTGGTGGATTTTCTATAGGAGATAGTCGCCTTTTGGCTCTCCCCACTCTTTTGATGTTGTACCTGTATTTGGTATCTCTTTAAGTTGTGTTTCAGCATGATTTATAATACCGTTCATCAATTTCGTTTAGTTTATTCCGCACCCTCACCTGAGTTTCTACACGTTATCAGGAAATACTGTCACTATCACACCATCCGTATTATTGCCCGATACCTCAAAACGAAGATTTGCTGGCACATTAATAGTGGTATTTTCAGTAACAGGATAATAAAAGACCTCATATTTTTGACTATTTACAGTAGCATAAATATGTTTTTCTTCTTTTAGATAGTTTAAATATTCCTCTAAAACAAAATTCTTTTCTTTCATAATCGCACTATGCGGTAAACCGACATAGCGGATATGCCAAGGTTCATATTGAATTCCTGTAATATCCGTTTTATCCGATGGATAGCGTAAAATAAATCCGTATTCCCAAGATTTCTTTTCTATCCACTTTCCTTCAGATGCTTTATCCATCGTCGTTTGAGTAGATCCTACATCAAGCGATAACCCCAAGTTGTGTTCGCTATAACCTGCTGGCAAAGCATAATCAAAACCCATTTCTTCGTAAAGTCTACTTTGCTCATCCAAGTCTCGAAAACCACTGCTAATTAAGAAATTACTAGCCCCATCTTTTTCAGCATTAGCTATCATCTCAGAAAATTTTTCAGCTATTTCTTCAGACAATTTAATTTCGTTATCAAGTAACCCATAACCCTTTGTCAATTCTTTGTGCGTAAATAAATTTATGACATCCGATTTTATACTCTTTTGGTGAACAGGATGTTCATTGTTGACCAAAAGTAGATTCCCTTGATAAATTTGTTCTTTCGTAAGCTCAATCTTTTGGATATTTTCAGCAGTCGCTTTATCTTTATCATTTTGTTCATATTTTTGAATCTCTACTTTATCTTGAGATATCGGTAATATATTAAAAATAAAAACTATGAATAATGCAAAGGACAATAAAAATCCCCACTTTTTCATTTTTAGTCTCCTCCTTAATGTAACTTGTTTATAGGATAGGAAAAACTTTTAAAATAAAAAGTGGGGTAAATATTAAATTTTTCTTAAATTTTCACTGGATTTTTTTTTAATCTTCTTAGGAATCCGCCATAGGTAATCGGACTTCAAATATTGTGCTTATTAAATCACTTTCTGCAGTTATTGTTCCATTGTGTTGCTCTACAATATTCTTCGCAATGAATAAACCGAGACCTGTACTATTTTCTTGATGAGTTCGTGCTTTGTCACCAGTATAAAGCATATCAAAAATATGAGGCAGTTCATCTGGAGGAATGGCATCCCCATAATTGATAATTTGAATAATTACTTCCTCTGAATCAATAATACCGTTGATATCTACATATTGCCCCTCATACCCATAGCGATTTGCATTAATCAGAAGATTTTCAAACACACGTGCCAATAACTCTCCATCACCCATAATAGATAAAGGTGAATTAATATTCAGTCTTGCTATCAAATCGTTTTTCTCGAAGACAGGATACAACTCTTCTTTCAATTGAATAAGTAGCTCACTTAAATCGATTTGTTTCTTTTCAATTGGTAACATGCCATAATTCATCCTAGTTATTTCGAATAATTCATCAATTAACCTCTCTAAGCGTAGAGATTTGGTAAAGGCAATCGTTAAATAATGCCTGATCTGATTTTCGGTCAAGCTATTATCCTTAAGGATTAAATCTAAATAACCTAAAACAGAGGTAAGAGGTGTGCGCAAATCATGAGCCAAATTTACTACTAACTGCTCTTTACTACTTTCCGAAAAGTCACCTCTTTCTATGGCTTGTTCCAATTTTTCACTTGCCTGATTAATGCCCTGTGCAATATCACTAAATTCATCATTTGAAAAAATTTGAACTCGATGCTTAAAGTCACCTTTAGCGAGATAATGAATTCCTTTTGAAATCTCATTGAAATATGCAGAATAGGGTTTTGTAAGTAAAAAGAAAAAGAATATCGAAAGCGTGATAAATATCAACAAAAAAATGTTAAGGTCCCCGATATTTTGTATTATTTTACGAAAATAAGCTAGTGTATCTCCATGCTTAACATTTGTATAATAATACAATTGGAGTCCTTTAAAGAGTAGGTATGTTATGGCACTAGACACCAACATGCTTGAACCTAACAATATTATCATTTTTGAACGAAAGCCTCGTAGTATTTTATTCATTGAGTTTATAACCTACCCCCCATACAGTTTTTATCAATTTGTTTTTTCGTTTATCCTCTTCAAGTTTTTTCCGCAAAGTACGGATATGAACCATAACAGTATTCCCACCTTCATAGTATGCATCTCCCCATACCTTCTGAAAAATATCTTCTGCACTATAAACTTTATTTGGGTGACTGGCTAATAAAAATAAAATTTCAAACTCTTTAGGTGTTAACTCAATATTCTTACCATATAGAGTAACTGTACGTTGTTCAGGATAAATCGCTAATCCTCCAAATTCCAAGTTTGAGTTCTGTTTAGTTTTAGGTCGATTCAACTTCATAAAGCGTCGCAGCTGTGCATTTACCCGAGCTACCAATTCAATGGGTACAAATGGTTTCGTCATATAATCGTCTGCTCCAATCACGAGCCCCTGCACTTTATCAAAATCAGACGTTTTAGCGCTCAAAAAAATAATAGGCATATTATGTTTTTCCCGAATGCGACGTGTAACTTCATATCCATCCAATTCCGGCATCATAATATCCAAAATCAGTAAATCAATTGGTTGAGTATGGATAACATCAATGGTTTCTTGCCCATCCGCTACCTTAATGACACGATACCCTTCTTTCTCTAAATGTATAGCAACCAAATCAGCAATTTCAATATCATCATCAGCTATTAATATTGTTATATTTTTCATTTATTCCACTCCTAGATAAAGTTATCATTAATCGTCAATAAGTCAGACGAAGTTGTATCTTAAAAAAACATCAGTTTTTGATAGTTAGTTCCGTAAAGTTAGTTTAACAGTGTGACAGTTAGTTTAAGTACATTTCTTCACAATCTTTATAGTGATATTAACATAAATATCTAATAAAAAAATCATCTCCCCCCTAAGACATCTATAGAGAAAAGATGATTTTATTCAAATATATTTATCATTAATCTTTATTACAAAGGTAAGTTCCCCAAGTAAAAATTCAAGAATTCCTAGTAGTAATGCGACGATAGCAATTTTTCATCATTTCTCCTTTTTACATTCACTTTACTGCGCTAAACTACTACGTCTTAATAAAACTAAAGGTTGATTAGTGCCACCGCCATTACAAGTAGATTATCCTGAAAAGTAAAAATGATTTACCTGACAAACCGTCTCCCCAGTATTACACTGGGGTTTTTTTGTTTCCTTTTTATCTTCAAAATTATTGTCGAAACCTTCTCCTACAACTCAAAAAAGGTTCTTTTGATGCATGTCTTGGGTGTACCGAACGCCAACAAAAGAATCTTTTTGACTACAAAAAAAGAGCTGCATATGCAACTCAATGATCTTTAAGTAAAGCACCCCGTTAGCCATCCATGTAGCGCAAAAACCAGCGCTACACCACAGAAAATGAAAGATGATTACGTTCTTTCATGGGAGTTAAAGAAGATTCAAGATTATAATAAGTGTTTTTGAATTATATAACGTGCTTTCTCCACCAAGTTCGTAGGCAGATCATCCAAAGGAAAAAATTTCATATTTAAACTCTCATTATCATTTATTGATAATATTCCACTTATGTTTGAAGTAGTGTAAACAGCAGTTACACCAAATATCTCATCCCCATTAGGATATTTATGGTATTCTTTTTCTCCAGATAAAATGTCAATAAATCTTAAGTCTTTTCCCTTTAAACCAGTCTCTTCGTATAATTCTCTTATAGCGGTTTCTTCTAAACTTTCTCCGTATTCCATAGCCCCACCAGGGGAACCCCCATTTATTATTATCGGAACGTTGTTGGAGTAGGATTTCTCCCATCACATTAAAAACAACAACAGTTGAACCAGCCACCATTAGAGGTCGAGTCCCAATAAGTTCTCTCATTTCTTTTATATAATTCCCCAAATAATAACCCCATTTCTTTGCTTCGTACTTCAACTATTCTGGAACCTTTTGTTGAACATTAATTATCTAGATTTTCATAAAATCTGTGGTTCAAACAGAATCGAATATGCATTATTTACTCTTTCTTAAAGTGACCTCCTCCGTTAGTACAATAAGAAAAAAGAGCTGTAAAACAAATCAATGATATTCAACTAAAGCGCCCGTTAGCCATCCATGTAGCGCAAAAACCAACGCTACACCACAGAAAATGAAAGATGATTACGTTCTTTCATGGGAGTTGAACAAGGGTTGTAGTTTCTCATATCGCATTAATGAAAAATCTTCCTTGTGGTGCTTTTATTTCAAAGAAATATTTTTCGTACTTCTTTAAACCATCCAATTTCACGCTTTTTCCAGACTTTACTTGAATTTCATCAACTATTACTTTACCATTTACATCTTTTACCCTTAGTAGGATATCACTTTCAGTTTCATTTCCACTATCAATTTCTTCACTAACGGCATATACGATAGACTTCTTCCAGAAAGCTCGATCATATATTAAATAATTTTTGTCATTAAAGTTTAGGCTTTGCCACTCTTCCAAATCATCTTCTACATCCACAACTGCGGTCACCTTTGGGGAAAAGAAATCATGAACAACACCTACTTCTTGATAAACTAGATAACCTACAGTCGTGATAAAAAAGGTCATTAAAAAAGTCAAAACAATAGCCGTAATTACTTGGATACGCTGCTTTTTATTAATTTTTTTAAACGGTGCAATAGCTTTCTCAACTTCCTTTGGATTTTGTTGAACATAAGCTGTTTGCCGCTGCATACTGTTGACACACGTCTTACACTCTTCGCAATGCTCTAAATGATCTTCAACTATTTTTGCAGTATCTTCACTACAAATTCCATCAATATAAGATGGCAATAAATCCTTAATAATATTACAATTCATATGGATCAATCCTTTCTGATAGTTTTAATTTCGCACGGTAATAGGTTACCCTTGCCCAGTTTTCACTTTTATCAAAAATATCACCAATATCTTTAAAACTGAAATGATTGGATGTTCTTAATAAAAATATTTCACGATAAGGTTCCTGCAATCGATGAATTTCTTTATGTATCGAAATCAGCGTACTTCGTTTTATTACCGCAACATCTGGTAAATCCTTATTTGATGGGACATTTAATCCCATTTGCATCATGTTTTCTATACTGGTACTATGAAATTTCCCCTCCTTTTTTAAATAGTTGTAATAGCAGTGTTTAGCAATTTGGCATAACCAAACGGATATTTTGCATTCGCCATTATAGTTATGAATCGACTTTACAGCCTGATAAAAGGTTTCTTGTGTTAATTCTTCAGCCAAATCCACATTTGATGTTAAACAAATAAGAAACCGCTTAACTTCATCTGCATAAGATTCATAAATTTCACTTAAATTTTCCAAAATCCCCCCTCCTCTCATAAAATTTTCAACTGGGATACTTATATATAGATTTAAAACGTTTTTCGTTACAAGAATTTTTATGTTTTTTTTGAAAGACTTTGTTTTTTTGATTTGTAGTTCATATTCATAACGAAATCGAAATTAACATATTACTAACTAATAATTAAAAGGTTTGGTTCTATCGTACTCAAAACCAAACCTTTTTCTATACTTAGAGACTCTTCTTCTCCTCAATGGAAAAAAATTCATTCTTAAACTAAATGCTTCGTTAGCTTACGTACTTTTCTTCACAATCTCCAAAGTGATATTATCATAAATTCCCAATAAAAAACCTCACCTCTAAAAATCTAAAGAGGTGAAATGTTTTTAATCAATCTTTTTTATAAAGCTACAGTTAAAAGTAAGTTTGCAAACGCTGATTTTATACAGAAAGAACCAACTATTTTGAAAAAAAGTTTGATCAAAACAGTTGGTTCTTTATTTATCTAGTTTGGTTTTTATAAGATGCGAATCTTCATGCTTATTTTACGTAACGTAATATCTCGACGGCTGCTTTAAAACGTTTATCTAGGTCATTGGAATTAAGTGCTTCATACAACACACTCAGAGCATCGTTTATGATTTCTGTCGGTACAGCCTCGATATAATTTTCGACAACACTGGAAGGTTGTTCTGTATTGATAATGCCCTGTTCTTCTATCAGTAAATCTAATTGTGCATCTTCCAATGGATATTTGAATTTAGTTACAGTGCCACGATGTCTCATTAACTCTTGGAGTTTTGGATTAAGGTCTTCATATGTCACTGTTGCTAATAATTCAAACTCCCGTTGGTGACACATACCATCCTCATCATTATCAAATTCTTCAACATATTTGTAAGGCCCTACCTTTATAATGTGAACATTGTGATGGTGACCCTGGAATAAGACTACTGAATCCTCCTTCATTGTGTTAACGAAAGCCCAAATATTCCCTAAATCAACTCCAATAGTTCGTTCATTATCTTCAGGACGATCCTTTTTTAAACGTTCCCTTATTTCTTCTTTTGATACTCCCTGAAGGTTTCCAATTCCCGGCCAACCTATGCAGATAATGCGATGTTTTAGGAATTCGTTTAGTCTCATTGTTCCGTGTGGTTTGGTTTTAATTTGAAATATATTCATTCCATTCCCTCCTACTCCCTCACGTTTCGTGACGGTTATAAAATGATTATATCCATATTTTTAATCCCTGTCAATCCCTCACGAATCCTGACGCATACCCTTGGGATATAACCCTTGTATTTCAAACTTGTTTTATTAATAACCAACTCCGCCTTGAGGTTGTTTTTTTTTCTTAAGAAATAAGCTTTTATGATCTTCTGCTTCAGGAACATTCAGACACAACCAGAAATAAATTATCGGATTTTTTTGCTCTCCTTCATTTGAGAGTTTTTTTATTGATTAAAAGATAAAAAGATTAGAAACCTACTTCGGGCGCAGCACTACAGATTGTAGAAATATGGCCATCTACGATAAGACATGTAGATAGCCATATATCAACATTCTGTACGTGTCACTGTGGTACTAAAAGGCTCGATATCTAGGGTCTGTACGGCTCATGCTTCGCCTACATGCCCAAAGTTCCTGATCCGTTGCCTATCGGCACGTACCCCATGAGCCGAAAACCTTAAGACCACAAGGAAAGGACATTTTCGGCTGAAGCCGAAAAATTGCGACGCTATACTCCTTATTTTTCCCTTCTAAAGAACAAATAAAAAACGGAAGAAAAGTAAAAAAATACAACACCTTTTTATATTTATAAATAGGTGTTGTATAATAAGTATATAAAGGAGGTGAATATTAAGTGGATGAATTTAAAAAAGTCCTTGCTCTTGTTGCAACAACATTTAAAGCTTTCACGTCAGGCTTTAAAGACATTCAAGACATAAAACAAGGAAAAAAAGAAAAAGCGACGCTCTCCCGGGAAGAAGAACCGTCGCTAGTGTTTCGGGAAGGGGGTTAACCCCCTTCTTTAATAAAATTATAGCACATCCACTTATCCGTATATATGAAAAAGGTATTCGAAAAATTTGGTTACGTAAATATGGCTTTGCTATTTGCCAGTACAGTTATAATACTGAAGTATGTTGATTTCCAAGAACGCTCAACCTTTAGTAATGTATTACTAGCCTTGTATGGGATCACAATTTCAATCCACGAGGCAAGACTTATGTTTATAATTAAAGTGAGGTGAAATTGTGGAATATAAATTTGCATCAACTGAAGAACTTCTTGGATTTTTAAATGAAGAATTAGTGTCCGGAGCTGAAGCAGCGTTGATATTAGAAATATCAACGGCCCGCCTTGGACAATTAGTGAAAGATGGAAAATTAATAGTTGCTAAAGAACAACCTAAAATGTTCTTAAAAAGCATGCTATTAGAGAAAAAAGATGAACTCGAATTGCTTCGGAAAAAATATAGACCTTATGAGGATTAAATGAAAGGGAAAAGAGGTGGATAAATATGAAAGAATATAGCATTGCTAATACAACTAGAGAAGAACGAGCTGAAAGGTCAGCACGAGCGGAAGCAATTAACAGCTTAGGTTGTAAACCAGTAGCGCCTGAAGATCAGGAATTATTTCAAAGACATATTGACGGTGAATTGGAAATTGATGATGTAACACAAATGTTAATTGATAAATACAAAGAACCCAAAAGCTATCGTTTTGAATAAAGAATAATCAATATGATAGCTTTTAAGAAGTTTTTTTATAAAAAAGATTGATTAAATTCAAGCTAACAAAATTAATATATAAAAAGGAAAAATACCACTCAATATGTAAATATTAGTTGAATATAGTCGTTAATTATGTTGTTCTGTTGTTATATCTTTTTATTATAGTCACTAAAATTGCAATAATGAAAACAATGATGCTATTGAATAATAAATATTGTGCTATTTGCATGCCATAAAATAATGCAAAAGCATCACGGATAACAAATACTGCCAATGCTCCACCGAGTGCCCCAAATAAAACTGCTGATAATAATATTGTAAAAGCTGCAAAGTATAGATTTTTCTTTTTTTTGTAGGATATAATTCCAATAACATTTGCAACAACAATAAAAACGCCTATAAGGATTAAGAAAAGATTACTCATTTAACTCCCTCCCTTTATAAACATATTATTGAATTATTCTGCACCGTTAGTTCAATAAAGAAAAAAAGAGCTGTAAAACAAACCAATGATATTCAACTAAAGCGCCCGTTAGCCAAACATGTAGCGCAAAAACAGAGCTACACCACAGAAGATGAAAGATAATTACGTTCTTTCATGAGAGTTGAATAACTTAACTTTTATGTTCCTGGTTCAATAGATAATCACATAGTTCCATATGTATTGATTGTCCCTTTAAACTCAAAATAATGTGTTTAGCATTTATTTCTTTATCAGCAAAGATACAGTTCAAATAATGTTTGAACTCGGAGATACTTGGCAATTCAGTTTTGTATATTTCGTAAGTATCAATTTGATAGGTTTTTAACAACGTCTTTAACGTTTCATCATCTTTGTTTAATTCGTGATAATTATGGTAGACATTATCACTACTATGGTTTAGACGGTAATCAAAAGCTAATATTATCTTCATTAAAGCATTGACTTGAGTTTCCTCGAATTCAAAGTCTAAAGCATACATAAAAAAAGGAAATTCATCGTAATTAACCATAGATTTTAGTAGTTTAATTTGATATTTTAATTGAATGATTTCTTTCTCAATATTCATTTTTTCACCTCATTTTTTATATTAGCAAAAATAGGGAATTTTTTCTTGTTGAACTAACCTGCCCCGTTAGTAAAGGAGTATATTTTAGTCGGTTAGTGAAAAATCCTTTTTGATTTGTTCTATGCTCCTATTTGTTATTTCTGCAATATATTTCAATAAATCATCATATTTTTCTCGATTATTTAGTTTTTTAAATTTCTCAACAAGACCCTCAAAACCTTTAAAATATTCACTATAATAACTTGGGTTGTTATAAATTCTAATAAATTCAAGATAATCTTTTGTATACCGTTTATCTTTAATTTGAATAAGAATATCATTCCAACTTTTAATTCTTTTTTTATGAATAGGCTTTTTTACTCCCAATTCCTTATTTTCTTCATTTTTTATCTGTTGAATAAATTGTTCTACTTCAAGTATATATTGAAAAAGCTCATTTCTGTTTTGGCTATCCAATTCCATCAGTATGTTAATTTTATAATGATCATAACGCTCTTTCCTATGATGAAATTTTCCTTTAGTTTTGTTTGATTCTTTTTTCTTAACAGTAAATTCTTTTATTACCTTTCCTCCAGTACTCAATAAACTTAATGCTGCCGTAATTTCTTTGTGGTTTTCTTTAATTATTTTTCCTGCCTTTTTTCCACCTTCAATAATTGGTCAAATTGGAATTCTACCCATATGCCCCACCTTAAATTAAGAGTTCGTTTTTATGTAATTAAATTCGACGTTGTAAAGACCGTTTCCTTCTTAAATTAAACTGCACCGTTAGTACAATAAGAAAAAAAGAGCTGTTCTAAAACAGCTCAATAATCTTAAAGTAAAGCATCCCGTTATTTTAATAAGAACAGCGACGCTTCTTCCACAATAGCGCCCGATTGTGGAATACCTCTACAAATCTAATCATTTTCTAGTATCTCTACTTAAAGACAATTTTGACTAAGCATTACCCTCCAATTTTCATTATCTAATACTGATCTATAATAACTCCTATGGATGACGCCTTAATAAAAGGTAAATTTTTTAACTGAGATAAGTTTTGAGGGTTTCCAGTTACAACCGCACCAAAATATTGTAGATCATCTTCTGCTAGTTTCTCATCTTCACCTCCTAATGTCGTAAATAAACGATTGTATTCACCTTGCCAACGAGCTTTATACTTTTTGCCGTTCTCAATATTTAGAATAAAGTTAAGAACTGGTTCTTCTTGTATATCCCCATTTGCATTAAATAAAGAAACACCATAAACTGTATTTTCTGAACGAACTAGATTGTCAGTATCAACAATTTTATTATTCATATCTCTTACTGGAACATGAAAATCTTCAACGTTATCTTCATTTACATCATCCACCCAAAGCCAAGACAGTGTTACGTCTTCTGGAATCATCTTTTTTACTTCATTAAATGAATACCCTTTGTCAAAGGATAGTGCAACTTCCATTACTTTTTCTTGACCTATATCATCAAGTAAATTTATATCATTACGGTAATTATCGTATTGAATAAACGGATAGAAAAACACCATTTCTCGTTGACCTAATTCGTTGTAGCGTTGTTTTTGTAAGTCGTCTTCAGAATAACTATCTCCAAATAATATTGGTGTTTCAATCCCGATTCGATTTAAATTTTCGTCACGGAAAAGTCCATAGCCGTAGCTTCCATCTCCAGTATAAACCACTTTTTCTTCTATAATTTTATAAGTTGTATAACGATTTTCTCCACCTAAAATACCTCGATATCGTTCAAGCTTGCCGATAAATTTATTCGGTGCGGAAATTTCATAAAAGCCTGATGCAGAATTTAGAATAGGGCCTTCTAATTGATTCGTAATGTTTCGATTTGCAATTGTACCGACGATAATCAATATAATTAGAACTGCGACTGTTATAAAAACCGATTTCCAACTCGCTCTTCTTTTTGCTTTCTTAATCGACTTTGCCATTTTCTTTATGTCAAATAAATCATCTATTTTTTCATTCTCCATTAAACTTGACCTCCCATATTTTTTTAAAGGTATTGCGTGCGCGATGTAAATAAGTTTTTACATTAGTTTCTTTCATACTTAAAATTTCGCTTATTTCTTTATAGGAAAAACCCATATAGTATTTTAGGATAAGCAGTTGTTGAAACATTGGCTGAAGTTCCTGCAATGCTTCATCCAATTCACTTGCCATTTCCTTTGTTAATAGGCTAAATCCCACATCTTCTATGGCTGGCATTAACTTTTCTAAGTCCACCTCTTTTAACTGTACGATTGTTTTATTTTTGTTATATAAGGAATAGTAACAATGAATTGCGACTTTAAACATCCACGCTCGTATTTTCTCCGGTTGGATTTGTTGAAGACATTCAATTGTTTTCATTATGGTTTCTTGCGTAATATCTTCTGCATCCTCTTTTGTAGCCCCAATTTTGATTAAATATTTAAATACAATCTTTGCATGCGTAAGGAGTATTTGCTCCCATTCATTTTTCAAAAACTCACCAACTTTTGAATATCCAATTTTTAATTCTTAGTGATCACTTACATATATAACAATTGTAAAATAAAAAAGTATACAACCTTTTTAAAGTTTTTTAAAAAACAAATAAAAAACTGTTTAATCAATAGCAAATGATTAAACAGTTCTTCATTTGAATATAGTTAATATAAAATGTGTTGCTCCACAATCTGGCCCGATTGTTGAACTATCTTGCACAGTTAATTCAATAAGAAAAAAAGAGCTGCATATGCAACTCAATGTTCTTCAAGTAAAGCACCCCGCTAGCATAAGTACAATATTTCACATGATTTCTATTGTTCTTTATTCCGAAACTCGAAAGTTAAAAGAATTGCCAACTTCCGAAGAACACTCACTTAAATAATATTCAACTCCATTATCCGTATTTCTTGATTCTATATTAGAACAAGACGTACTTTCTATTCCTTTTCCAGTACCTGCATACCCATCCTGTGAATTATCATAGGTAAATTGAATTTTGTTACCATTATAATTTAAATTATAGAAAATAGGGTCTCCTTCAATAGTGTACATTGTGATACGAATTTCATCTTTAGCACCATTCTCTACATTTTCTATAAAACTCTCAAATCTATCTAAGTTACTAATTTCTCCATGAAGATTTACTACATCTCCATTCTCTATTGCCTCCTCAGAAGAATAAGATTTCTCTTTAATTTCACTTTCTTGTTGGCAACCAAGTAACACTATTGATAAAAGTGTTAAAGACAAAATTAAACTAATTTTTTTCAAATTTATCACTCCCCTATATTAAGTTACTCAGAATATCTGATTCGCAGACTTATAAATACTAAGACCAATGCAATGACCGTTAGGAAAACTCCCAGCAATCGAAATCCTGTAAAGTTGAACGCACCTCCCATAATGATGCCTGTCAACAGTGAAGATAAAATTGTTCCCACGTATCTCGAGGTATTAAATAGGCCAGATGCTACACCAGCAATTTCTTTTGGAGAGCTTTTAAACAAAGCCGCCTGCATACCAACAGCGTTTAGCCCGTTGCTAAAACCGAATGCGGCTAACGCCAGGCACACACTGATGTCCGGTGAACTTTGTGTCCATGTCACGATCCACACTGCCCCCACTACCATCAGTAATGAGGATACGATTAATGCAGGTCTGGGTCCCGATTTACCGACCCATTTCCCTGCTATTGGCGAAGCTACAATCGAGCTCAAGCCCAAGGTTAACATAAGAATACCTGTCTGGAATTCGATGATATGACGCACCATTTGCAGGTATGATGGAATCCCGAAAAAGAGTGCATAATAAAGTAAGTTAACAAGCAAATATTGTATATTGATCCAAGTCATCCCTGGATATTTGGCGAAGGTGCGCAAAGGAATAAAGGGCGAAGCCGTTTTTAACTCATGTCGTACGAATATTCCCAACGCAACGAGCCCGATTAAACTACTGGGTGTGATTGATGTGCCAGGAATTCTGCTTTTTGCGGTGGGTCTGATTGCCCTTCTAGTTGGCTTGCTGTCAGCGAAATCAACCGGGCATTTCTCTATGTGGAATATCGTTGTTGTGTCTCTCTTGTATGCTTCATTGAAAAGCTCTTTCCAAACGGCTCCGATTTATCTAAAAACGCCTGAACTTGGCTCTCTCCTTTTGCCACATCCAGACCAACTACTGGATTCATTTCGCTTCCTCCTCTGACCAATCATTCACCAGTACCCCTAATCCTCCATGTAGTATCATAGCTTCGCTTGTTATACGAGATCTATGTCCCAACCAGCCTCAAACATGTTTCTACAAGTAGGGGGTGGACAGTTTAGTTGACGGAATCATTGTCCCACGCACCCGTACGTCCTACCCTGGCTACTGATATAATAGATTCTATTAAAAAAAGGTCAACCAGTAAATAAAATGTACCCTATAAGATAGACACTTTCAAAAAGGTCATCTTATAGGGTATTTTTATTTATAATGTAGAAAAAAACGAGCGGTGGTAAAAAGTATGACTAAAAATTTATTTTCGAAACAACAACAGGCACAATTAAAATTAAATCCAAACGTCAAAACAGTAAGCGCGAAAGCCATTACTTATACAGATGAATTTAAAGAATTTTTTATTGATGAATACGATAAAGGAAAATATCCAAGTGAAATTTTCCTTGAGGCGGGTTTTGACATTGAAGCCCTTGGTCCAACACGTATTCGGAGAGCTTCGACTCGTTGGCGTACTGCTTATAAAGAGCATGGGTTAACAGGTTTAGAAGATGCCAGAAAACATACTTCAGGTCGCCCTTTAGAGCGTGAATTAAGTTTAGAAGAAAAATACGCACGCTTAGAGGCGAAGATGAAATTGTTAGAAGCAGAAAACGAACTTTTAAAAAAGCTAGATCAACTCGAAAGGCAGATGATGAGGAAGAAATCAAAATAAGTACTACACAAA
>Ga0209025_1002407_pt1 | contig 19951 bp, 20 predicted proteins | sample AraplaMF_Col_mLB_FD_184256 | JGI IMG/M metagenome (GOLD analysis project Ga0209025, IMG submission 184256) | Arabidopsis root microbial communities from the University of North Carolina, USA - plate scrape MF_Col_mLB (SPAdes) (version 2) | ecosystem: Host-associated > Plants > Roots > Endosphere... | reverse complement strand
AGGCACGCCGCCAGCGTTCATCCTGAGCCAGGATCAAACTCTCCAATAAAGTTAGTTTGTCTAGCATCTAAAATAAAAATTGACGTTTCACGTTGTTTGTTTCGTTCAGTTTTCAAAGAACTTGTTCGCCGCTCATTTGCGACTCCCTTATGTTAACACCTTCTTTTGTCGATGTCAACAAAGTTTTTTATTTCTTTTTTTCGCTTTCTGCTGTCTCGCATCGGCGACGGTTATTAATATAGCATGTGGAAAAATGAAATGCAACACCCTTTTAAAACTTTTTTATAAAAAATAGCCAAGTTTCTTTATTTACGCCATATACTTAAATAAAATACCTTTTTATTCCCCACTTCATTCATATCTTTTTCACCATAATCGGCTTCATTACTATCTATCATTCTTTACAAAAAGAATTTCATTGTGCAGGAAGTACCATACCCGCTGATGGAAATTTCATTTATTAAGAAAAACGTTTCTTCTTAACGTTATCATTGCCTTTACAGTAAACCCACTTACAAGGAGGAGTACATATGGACTATACCGATTTATTAATCAAACTAGGTCTCTCTGCTATTTTAGGATTTGCTATCGGTTTAGAACGCGAATTAAAAAGAAAACCACTTGGTTTAAAAACTTGCTTAGTCATTTCAATTATTAGCTGTCTCCTTACTATTGTCTCTATTAAATCTGCCTATAACTTACCTCATACAGATCACATCAACATGGACCCTCTTCGCCTTGCAGCTCAAATTGTTTCAGGAATTGGTTTTCTAGGCGCTGGTGTCATTTTAAGAAGAGGAAACGACAGTATCGCAGGCTTAACTACTGCCGCTATGATTTGGGGAGCATCAGGCATTGGGATTGCTGTGGGAGCTGGTTTTTATCTTGAAGCAATTTTCGGCATGTGTTTTCTTATGATTAGCGTCGAACTCATTCCATTAACAATGAAGATTTTAGGTCCTAGGTCACTCAGGCAGCGAGATATCGCTGTCAAACTTGTTGTAAGTAATATGAACAATATACCTATTGTTATTGAAGAAATAAAAGCAATGGATATAAAAGTTAAAAATATGAAACTCAAAACATTAGAAAACGGATCGCACTTTTTACAACTTAAACTGTCTGTTGATCAAAAAAGACATACAGCTGACGTCTATTATGCGCTGCAACATTTAGAAAGTGTACAACAAACAGAAGTTGAAAGCATATAGCGTTTCTGATGAACCACTAAAAAACTCTCTTACAACATAGAGAGTTTTTCTTTTTTTCATAATGGTAACAATGTAGCTATACAAGGTGAGGAGGAATATAAATTTGAAATCACGCGCTAATCTAGTAGATGTATTTCGTGACTCCATTATTTTCCGCTTAATTAGCTTCATTATCCTACTAATTACTGTTTTTGGTCTTCTCATATATAAATTTGAACCTACTTATTTTTCTACATGGTTTGATGGAATCTGGTGGGCACTTGTTACAACTTTTACTGTCGGTTACGGCGATTACGTCCCGCACACACCTATAGGAAAACTTACAGGCATGCTTCTCATTTTATTAGGAACAGGTTTCTGTTCCTATTATATGGTGTTATTCGCCACCGAAATGATTAGTAAGCAGTATATGAAAATTAAAGGTGAAGAAGCAGCTTCCTGCCATGGACATATGATAATTGTCGGCTGGAATGAACGTGCCAAACAAGTCGTAAGCCAAATGCATGTACTAGAACCGAAGCTTGATATCGTACTCATCGATGAAACCCTTTCTTTGCTTCCGAAATCTTTCCATCACTTAGAGTTTATTAAAGGCTGTCCACATCATGATCAAACTTTACTAAAAGCAAATGTTCGAACAGCCCAAACTATTTTAATCACGGCAGATAAAGAGAAAAATGAAAACTTAGCTGACACACAATCTATTTTAAACATTTTAACTGCTAAAGGACTGAATCCAAATATCCACTGTATCGCTGAAATACTCACTTCTGAACAAGTTCAAAATGCGAGTAGAGCGGGGGCAACAGAAATTATAGAAGGAAATAAATTAACAAGCTACGTCTTTACTGCATCTCTTTTATTCCCTTCCATTTCAGGTGTATTATTTACACTTTATAATGAAATCTCGGAAAATAAATTGCAACTGATGAATGCTCCTACAGTTTATATCGGAAAAACTTTCGAAGCTTGCAGTGGCCTGCTTTTAAAACAAGACGTCCTACTGCTAGGTGTGCAGCGAGATGAACAATATCACATCAATCCCGTCCGCTCCTTCATTATTATTGAAAGCGACATATTTATCGTAATTAAACATGAATAAGATGCTTTTCCAGCTCTTTTACTAAAGCCTTTCCGATATCAATGTATTTTCTTTTTATATTTCCATCTGCATCTTGTGGCTCTGCGAATTGATCTACTCCACTTACTCCAGCTGCTAATGTATTTACTTGATCATCCAGTTCGTCTTGATATACATGCGAAAGAAGATACGGCGTGTCAAGGCGAACTACTACTCCAGGCACATCTAGCTCTCCTTCCGTTGCTGTAAATGGTACTCTTAAAAATTGATATCCCTCTTCCTCATCTATTTTATAATCAAAGCACCCTTTGTCGTAACCCCAATTGCCACCAATACTATAACCAAGCGGTTTTAATGTTTCTTCTAATTTAAAAAGGGCATATGTATGACCTTCTAAATTTGATTGAATTGGAATCAAGCTATTCATCCTTCCTAAACTTTTCCCTTAGCATACCCGATTCTTCTTTGTTCTTGCATGATATATCAATGATTCGACAAGCCCCATCCCAATTTTTCCAATAAAAAAAACTGTGGGGATTATCCCAACAGCTTTTTTCGCTTTTTTATCCAGCTACAATGGCTAGAGTGGTCGGCGGCTTCGCTTTCCCTATTTCAAACGCTCTTCTAATTCTGCTTTTAGTTCTTCGAATCCTGGTTTTCCAAGAAGAGCAAACATGTTTTTCTTGTATGCTTCTACACCTGGTTGATCAAATGGATTTACGCCTAATAAGTAGCCGCTCATCGCACACGCTTTTTCAAAGAAGTATACAAGGTAACCGAATGTGTACTCATTTAATTCTGGAATGTTTACGATTAAGTTTGGTACACCGCCATCGCTATGTGCAAGTAATGTACCTTCGTATGCTTTTGTGTTTACGAAGTCTACTGTTTCACCAGCAAGGTAGTTTAAACCATCTAAATCGTTCTCGTCTAATTCGATTTTTAGTTCATGTGTAGCTTTCCCTACTTTCAGAACTGTTTCAAATAGATCGCGACGTCCTTCTTGAATGTATTGACCTAATGAATGTAAGTCAGTTGAGAAGTTTGCTGAAGATGGGAAAATACCTTTTTGATCTTTCCCTTCACTTTCACCAAATAACTGTTTCCACCACTCAGCAAAGTATTGAAGCGCCGGCTCGTAGTTAACAAGCATTTCAATTGTTTTACCTTTGTTATATAAAGCATTACGCACAACTGCATATTGGTAAGCAGGATTTTCTTCCAGCTCAGATTTCGCAAAGTCATCGTGCCCAGCAGCTGCACCTTGCATCATCTCTTCAATATTTAAACCACTCACTGCAATTGGTAATAAACCAACTGGTGTTAATACAGAGAAACGACCGCCAACATCATCTGGAATTACAAATGTTTCGTATCCTTCTTCATCAGCTAATGTTTTTAAAGCACCACGCGCTTTATCAGTTGTTGCATAAATACGTTTACGTGCTTCTTCTTTTCCATATTTCTCTTCTAATAATTTACGGAAAATGCGGAATGCAATTGCAGGTTCTGTTGTTGTACCTGATTTAGAAATAACGTTAATGGAGAAATCTTTACCTTCTAATACATCCATTAAATCTTTCATGTAAGTGGAGCTAATGTTTTGCCCAACAAATAGCACTTGTGGAGTTTTGCGTTGTTCTTTAGAAAGTGTATTGTAGAAAGAATGATTTAACATTTCAATTGCTGCGCGTGCTCCTAAGTAAGAACCACCAATACCTACAACAAGTAAAATGTCAGAGTCACTTTTAATTTTCTCAGCACATTTTTGAATGCGAGCAAATTCTTCTTTGTCGTATTGAAGTGGAAGCTCTACCCACCCAAGGAAATCGTTCCCAGCTCCAGTTTGTTCATGGATTGCATGGTGCGATACTTTTACTGCATCACGTAAATAAGTTAGTTCACGTTCACTGATGAACGATAACGCTTTAGAATAATCGAACGTTACATGTGTGCTCATCTTTTTCCCTCCAATTATGTATATGTACTTCTGTATTCACTTTAGCGAAACTGAAGTTGTAAATCAAGCAATTGAAGAATTGTAAACGTAACCAATATTTATTTTTAAAAAAAAGTTCATTTTTCGCATAAAAATTCGTATTTCTTAGTATGGATGTATACACATCCTATAATGAAAATTTTTTATGTATAAAAACAACAAAGGAGAGTCATTCTATAAGAGAGTTAAGTTGTATAATGCGTACTCCCATTTTCGGATTTCGCTTTATACCCACCAATTTCATATAGGTGGATTCTTATTACTCGCGAATACTAAAGGCTTGCTTATGCTTCAAATTTAAGGAGGACTATTCAAGATGAGTACTTTACAACGTATTGCATTAGTATTCACTATCATCGGTGCCGTCAACTGGGGACTTATTGGATTCTTTCAATTTGATTTAGTAGCAGCTATCTTCGGTGGGCAAGGTTCCGCACTTGCACGAATCATTTACGGTATTGTTGGTATTTCTGGGCTTATTAACCTTGGTTTATTGTTTAAACCATCCGAAAACCTTGGAACACACCCAGAAACACGCGAAGTTCGATAATAAAACATGGCTCCGCACTTCCCATCCGACATACGAATATGATTGCATGCAATCATATTTGCTAATATATATCATAACAAAATAAAAGAGGATTGCTGATTTAGCGATCCTCTTTTATTTTGTTAACTGTGATTCTTCAATCCACTCTGTTAACTTTTCGCGAAGCGTATTGAACCCTTTATCAGATGGTTTGGGTACGATAATTCTTCCTTGCTTTCGCTTTGCTGCTTTTAACGATAAACTCATTTTTTTGTGTTCTTCATCAATTGAAAGTACTTTTACTTCTACCATATCTCCGACCTTTAAAAAGTCATGAATATCCTTTACATATCCATTTGTAATTTCAGATATATGTACAAGTCCTTGCGTTTCGGCGTCCAATGCTACAAACGCACCGTAATCTTGAATTCCAGTCACTTTCCCTTTCACAACCACTCCTGTTGTGTATTGTTCTGACATATGAAACACTCCTATACGCTTACCATTTTCCCTGCTATTTGCAGGTAGCAAGACATCCACCGAGAAAACCAAAAAGATTAGCAGATGCAACTATTCATAAATATCCGATTAGTGAAAGCTCATTCTCAGTAAAAAGATAAATCTCCCTCGCTGAGAAAAGTTTCACTTTATATTAGTAAATTATACCACTAGCTCTCGTTTCATTCAAAATTCATGAAAAACTTTCCTCAAGTAAGTATAATTTTCAAATATTGGGATAGAATACTAACACATGGCTTTCTAGTATTCCCCCCCTTTTATGGACAAAACATATTCTGTTTTGTCCTTTTTTTATTTTCTACAAACCTCTATGTCCTTTTACTTTTTTCCAATCTATATGTGTAACATAGTGAACAATAATTTTACTCTCTCTAACTTCTCCACCATTTCTTTTACTCCTTCTATTTCTACATTTAACATTTCCGCTAAAGTTTCTACGGATAAACGACTGTTTTTCAAGACAAGCTAATAATTCTAATTTTTTCAGTCATCATATTCCTTCCTCCTTCCTTTTATATTTGAAAAGAAGATTTTTTTAGAGAATTATGTAAAAATAGAGTGAAACTTTAATCAGTAGAAATTTTCTTCATCTATCGCTGATTATTAACCATCACCAATTGCGCTTTAACGGATAGCCTGTCTTCACCTTTCTTCCTCACTTCTCTCTAACTATTTAGGTGTGGATTTTACGGCTCGTTAAAGCGGGGAAAAAGAAAAAGGGGCTGAAACCGTGAAACCAAAAGTATATATTGCTGAACGCGTTCCAAAGTCTGTAGAAACATATATCTCTGAGCATTGTGAATATAAAAAATGGGATAGTAATGAGAAGATACCTCGTGAAGTTCTATTAGAAAAAGTAAAAGATAAGCATGGTTTACTTAACTTTGGTGCAAAAATTGATGAGGAATTATTTCAAGCAGCTCCCCAACTAAAAGTTGTGAGCAATATTTCTGTTGGCTATGATAATTTCGATTTAGAAGCGATGCGGGGCAAAAATGTGATTGGTACGAATACCCCATATGTATTAGATGATACAGTAGCCGATCTTGTTTTCGCTCTTATGTTATCAGCGGGACGCCGCGTATGCGAGCTTGATTCTTATGTGAAAGATGGTAATTGGAATTCCGAAATTACAAAGGAGCATTTCGGAATGGATGTACATCATAGTACAATTGGAATTATTGGCATGGGCCGAATTGGAGAGGCTGTTGCTAAACGTGCCAAATTCGGGTTTGATATGAATGTTCTTTACTATAATCGTCGCCGTAAAGAAGACGCTGAACAAAAATTCGAAGCGACGTACTGTGATTTAAACACATTACTAGCGCAATCAGATTTCATTGTTCTTCTAACCCCTTTAACAGAGGAAACATACCATCTTATCGGCGAGAAGGAATTTTCATTAATGAAAGAAACAGCTATTTTCATTAATGCTTCCCGCGGGAAAACAGTCGATGAAAATGCATTAATTGATGCACTGAAACAAAAGAAAATCTTTGCAGCTGGCATTGATACATTCACACAAGAACCAGTGGAAAAAGATAATCCGTTATTATCGTTAACAAACGTCGTTACGCTGCCGCACATCGGATCTGCGACATTAAAAACGAGACACAAAATGGCAATGACAGCTGCCGAAAATCTAGTTGCTGGGTTACAAGGAAAGACACCTCCAAATATTGTACGTGGATAAAAAAGGCAAGATGGCCCTCCATCTTGCCTTTTTTTACTAACATAAACTTTTTTCTACTAGGAAATAATATGAAAAAAATCAATGGAGTGAAAAAAAATGAACCATGAGACAAAACATCCTTACTTCACTTTTTCCACTCGCGGCACTACCGTTCATTACGAGTTATATGAATACCAAAGTAAAGAGGATAGGCCAACTTTCGTACTCGTTCACGGTTTTTTATCGTCCTCATTTAGTTACCGACGACTCATCCCACTGCTTACAAAAGAAGGAACTGTTGTCGCTCTTGATTTACCACCATTTGGAAAAAGTGATAAGTCAAATCACTTTACATATTCCTATCATAATCTAGCAACTATAATTATCGATTTAGTGGAACATTTAGCATTGCAAAATATTGTGCTAGTTGGGCATTCAATGGGCGGACAAATCTCACTCTATGTCAATCGTATACGCCCTGATTTAATTACAAAAACAATCTTACTATGTAGCTCAAGCTACTTAACAAGGGCAAAGTTCCCGCTCATCTATACTTCCTATTTACCGTTCTTCCATTTATACGTAAAAAATTGGATTATACGAAGAGGCATTGTTCATAATTTAATGAATGTCGTTTATGATCACTCTTTAATTGATGATGAAATGATGGAAGGCTACTCAGCTCCCTTTTATGATAACCGTATTTTCCCGGCTTTAACTCGAATGATTCGGGACCGAGAAGGTGATTTATCTTCAGCTGAATTACGTAAAATTGAAACGCCTACCTTGCTTATTTGGGGTGAAAAAGACCGTGTTGTTCCCGTTCATGTTGGGCAACGGTTACACGAAGACTTACCAAACTCTACATTTATTTCATACGAAAATGCTGGACACTTATTGCCAGAAGAGAAGCCACAGCATGTATACGAAGAAATCGTGGCATTTTCAGCACAGTAACATCCATATATCGGTGGCTTCAGCTACTATATCAATCATTTCACGATATACAACATCAAAATTACTACAAAAGCAAAGGCTGTCGGAACACCCGACAGCCTATAATGAACAACTTCCACCTTCTTTTAATATGAGTAATTCCTCTGCTAATTTCTCACATTTCTCAATAGATGGTACTTCTTCAAAAGACATGAAATAAATATGCTGGATTTTTTTCGCAATATACTTCGGATCGTCAAACGCACTTACCACGTACACGACATCACTTGCTTCTGTTTCATAAAATTCCGGTCCCATTTGAAAAGGATCCCAATTCTTCACCATTTCCACCATCTTTTCATATGCGCCCATCTACTTCCCGCCTTTTCCTATTTTTCACTCTTTTCTTTATCGTATCATATCAGCTATGCTAGAAGAAGTGAGGAACTTTCACAAAATCATCGATTCAAGTAAAGGGAGGCAAATAATATGCAGCAATTTCATAAAACTGTAAATCGCCGGGGAACTCATAGCGTAAAGTGGGATACATATAAGAATGAAGAACTGTTACATGCATGGATTGCAGATATGGATTTTCCTATTCCAAAGCCAATTCAATCTGCAATGAAAAAACGCCTTGAACATCCTATTTTCGGTTATACAATGCCACCAGAAGAAATCACAGATACGATTTGTCAGTGGACAAAAAGTCAATACAATTGGGATATAAAAAAAGAATGGATTGTATTTAGTTCAGGAATCGTCCCTGCTCTCAGCACTAGTGTACAAGCTTTCACAACCGAAAATGATGCCGTACTGGTGCAACCACCGATTTATCCTCCATTCTTTGATATGGTCACAAAAAATAACCGTCTTGTATGCGAAAATCCATTACTCTTGCAGGACGGCGTATACACAATGGATTTTGAACATTTGGAATCACAATTCCAACAGGGTGTGAAACTTATGCTCCTTTGTAGTCCACACAACCCTGTCGGTCGCGTTTGGACAAAGGAAGAACTTACAAAACTTGGAGCATTATGTGAACAATATAATGTAATCGTTGTCACGGATGAAATCCATGCAGACATTATTTTCTCAAATCATACCCATACACCATTTGCTTCCTTATCTGAATCATTAGCGGCACGCACAATCACTTGCATGGCACCAAGCAAAACGTTCAACATTGCAGGACTGCAGGCATCTATTATTATTATTCCTAATAAAAAACTTCGCGATGCCTTTACATCTGTACAACACCGTCAAGGTTTTCATGGGTTAAATACATTGGCTTATGTAGCAATGCAAAGTGCCTATACAGAATGTAACGAATGGTTAGCAGACATCCGTTTATATATAGAAGAAAATGCCCGGTTCGCTCGTGAATTTATCAAGCAGCATATTCCTATACTTTCTGTCATTCAATCAGAAGGTACTTTTTTACTATGGGTTGACTGTTCTCGCCTTGATTTGTCTGAAAAAGAAAGAACAAAACAACTTGAAGAAAAAGGGAAGATCATCGTTGAACCAGGTGAAAAATACGGAACCGGCGGAGAGCAATATATTCGTATTAACATCGGTTGTCCAAGAAGACAACTTGAAGAGATACTGCACAGACTCCAGTATACATTTTCATAGTTAACTGAAAGAAGCTATCCTTTCAAAAGGTAGCTTCTACTTTTTCTTAGCGGCTGATGCTTTTTCTACAATAACCCCACAAGCAATTCGGTTCCCTGAATTTCCAGCAGGTTGCGTCATACCATCATCAGCGTTTTCAGTAATAATAATCGTTGCCCCATCTTTTCGATGAAGTGTCGTTTTCCCTTCTTCAAGCGATATATTAGGTGCTTCAATATCCGCCTTAATCGCACCTTTATCATCAGCAATTACATTCGGCAAATCGCCATTCTCTGCTCCCTTTGGATTCATAAGTCCATGTTTCTTTTTCTTATCTAGATTAAAATGATCACCCGCTGATATAAAAAGAGGTGCTTTACATTCCCCAATGTCATGAATATGTAATCCATGTGCTCCTGGCGTAAATCCCTCTGCCTTAATGGATATTTTCACGCCATTTGTTTTTTGAACCACCTTTGCGGTTCCAACTTTATCACCAGAAGCATTATATAACTTTACATCTATTTCTTTCGGTTTCCCTTTATCACAACCTGTCATAAGAAACAGCAAACAAAACCCAAATAAAAGCTGCTTTTTCATCACAATTCCCTCCAAAATACATTCTGCCCTTAGATTGTCCGAGCATAGAGGGAAACATACAAAAGCGAATTAGTGTTTCTTTTCCGCTAACAACTTTTGTTCTACTTTCTGCAAACGTTCTGCCTCTCTCTTCGATACACGAATAAACATACGCCAAGTTGCAATTGCACCGACTATAAATAAAACACAAACAATCCCTGGAATAATATATTCTGTTTTATCTTCTGGAAAATATAAAGGCATCATAAAGATCACACTCCTTTGTTTTTTCTACACTCTTACTCTATTCAGTAAATCCCTGAGCAAAAATACATCTATATCTGTGAATTCATCGAAGCAAACGATGTACACTTTCATCCTTTTGATTCATCAGAATTTTCTGTTACATCTTTTCAAATTATAACATCTCTCTAATCACACGCGCACCTAACTTCTCAAAATCATTCTCTGGCAGATGATTTCTTTGACTCCATCCCACTCTTTCCTTACTATAAAATTGAGGTGAAAAATATGAGCGAAACATTCCAAATTGGTGATATCGTTACTGGCATCTATAAAACAGGAAAATATATCGGTGAAATTACAAACAGCCGTCCTGGAAGCTACGTTGTGAGAGTATTAGCTGTTTTAAAACATCCTACGCAAGGTGATTTACATAATGTAAAGCAAGCTGATGTACCATTTTTCCATGAAAGACGTGCTTTAGCTTTTCGCGAACAAACAAATATTCCGCAACCAATGGTAAAAAAATATGAAGGGAATATCCCGGATTATAAAGAATCTCTGAAAATAGCATTAGACTCACAAGTGAATGCATTTCAAGAAGACGACTCTCCTTTTGCAAAGCGTAGTTTGCAGGTACTAAAGCAATTAAAACAAGATTACAAGCTATAAAAAACAAAGCGACCAAATTACACAGTTTGTAATTTGGTCGCTATTGTGTACTCACTTTCTTTAACACCTTTGAAAAATCAATAAGCTCACCTAAAGTCGGCGGAGATGGTTTTACTAAATATTCTTTGTCCTTTTCAACCAGCTTAAAAATATTATAGGTCGTCATCGCATCATCAAGTGCACAGTGATGCTTCCCTGTTCCTACTTTCCCATACGCTTCAATCGCTTTCCATAGTCCAGTTTGATTCCGCTCTCCAAAGAAACGTTTATACTCGAGCGATAAGTCTCTGCACTGCCCTGAAAAAGGAAACTCGACACCTACAGCCTCACAATTATGCTTCAGTACTTTCATATCCATATTGCCCCACGTTACAATTGTTGTTTGACAGCGTTTTTCATATTGCACAAGCTTCTCGACAAGTTCCAAAAAGGAAATCCCTCTGTCTACTGCTTCTTGATTAATTCCTAAAAATTTTTTACACCGATCTGTTAAACTTGGAAAAGCTTCTGGTCTTACATAAGATGAATACGTATTTTCCACTATACAATCAACAACCGATACGAGTCCTACCTCAATAATCTCTGGAAAAAAACCCTTTGGTTTTTTCCTATTTTGTGGCATTGTGAACTCAAAATCTAAAAACAAAAATTGTTGTTCACCCATACAATCCCTTCCTTATCATTCTATCTACTTTATCCTCCTACACGAACAGGCTCGAATGCTATTACATAAGATACATTCAGATTTGGATGTATCTTATGTATATGTCAAATAACCGCAAATATTTTCAAAAACAAGAAAAATTAACCGAAACAGAAAATAGGACAAAGCAAACCCTTCCATTTACATCCGACATTTTTCTACTTTATAATGGCTTTAAGTGTGTTTGTTCCATACATTTATGACACACTAAGAAAAGTTACCCGAAAGGAGATGGAATTTTTGCACGAAACAACGCAAGAAATTGCAAACTGGCAATATTACTTTGCAATCGCAGTCTTTCTAATTACATATGCCATTATTATTTCAGAAAAACTTAACCGTGCTGTTATCGCACTTCTCGGTGCTGCACTTATGGTGATCTTTGGAGTCGTTGACCTGCACACTGCTTTTACAAAACATATTGAGTGGGGAACTATCACACTACTGATCGGCATGATGATTTTAGTAAACATTACGAGTAAATCAGGTGTATTCCAATATGTCGCAATTAAAGCCGCTAAACAAGCACAAGGAAATCCAATTAAAATCTTAATTTCTCTTTCTTTGCTTACCGCGCTTGGCTCCGCATTTCTAGATAACGTAACAACTGTACTTCTTGTTGTTCCAGTTACTTTATCTATTACGCGTATTTTACAAGTAAATCCTGTCCCATATTTACTTTCCGAAATTATTTTTTCAAATATTGGAGGGACCGCGACATTAATTGGTGATCCACCAAACATTATGATTGGTTCTGCCAATAAACATCTAGATTTTAATGCTTTCTTATTTAACTTAGCTCCAATCGTAATTATCATTATTGCTGTTACCGCTACAATGATTTACTTTATGTATCGCAAGCAGCTAATTGCTGATCCTGTACAAATAAAAAAATTAATGAGTTTAGATGAAAAGAAATACATTAAAGATGCTGTATTAATGAAAAAATCTTTGACAGTACTTGGTCTTACAATTCTAGGGTTCATGACTCATTCTATTTTCCACATTGATGCAGCAGTAATTGCATTAACGGGTGCTACTGTACTTATGCTAATCGGTGTAAAAGAGCATGAAATTGAAGACATATTCGCTCACGTAGAGTGGGTTACAATTTTCTTCTTTGCTGGTCTATTCGTACTCGTTGGTGGACTTATTGATATTGGACTCATCAAAACATTAGCACAAAAAGTAATTGGTTTAACAGGTGGCGATATCTCCTACGCATCTATCCTTATTTTATGGGTATCCGGTATTGCATCCGCAACAATTGATAACATTCCGTTCGTTGCAACAATGATTCCACTCATTAACGATATGGCAGTCGGTCTTGGCCTATCACCTTCCGATGTGCAAATCGATGTACTATGGTGGTCATTGGCACTCGGAGCTTGTCTAGGCGGAAACGGTACATTAATCGGTGCTTCTGCTAACGTAATCGTAGCAGGAATCGCAAGCCGTGAAGGACACCGATTTAGCTACATGGAGTTCCTAAAATTCGGTTTTCCAATTATGATCGTGTCACTTATCATTTCTCACATCTACATTTATCTGCGTTACTTAATGTAGTCATAAAAAGCGACAGTGGCTCGTTCAGAATGTGAGGGGGATGGAGCTTCTTCCGCCGAGGCGCTCTTTGCCTCGGCGGAAGAAGCGAAGCCACCGAACATTCTTGCCACTGGAGCTGGATTCATTAAAAAGCGACAGTGGCTCGTTTAAAGATAAAAGGCTATCGCACGCAGCGATAGCCTTTCATTTTTATAATATACCAATTCTTTCTTCCCATATATCGATCTTCCAACAATACTCAACACGATTATCCCCAGTAAACCCTAATATTTCGTCGGCTCATTTCGAATCAAAAACAAGTGAATCGGAAGAAAAATAGAACATGTTATTACATGAATAATTGTAAATAAAACTGCGTTCGTTCCATATCGCTCTAAAATGGCATATATCAAATAAATCGACAGAACAAGCGATACCCCTGCTGCTAGCACATTTAAAATCGGAACAAAGTTCAAAATAAAACACAAAACATATATTCCGAATATTTTCCATCCTGCCTCTTCTTTCAAAAAGCTAGGTAATTTCTCCTTTGCCAAGTCTCCCCAAACTTTACTATTTAAAAATGGAATAAAAGCAAGAACCCCATCCTCAGCGCCATCATTTTTTGCCATTGTATAAAGTGAAAATGCCGTTAATACATACGCAATGATACCCCAAATTACAATAATCAAAATGAAAGTAAAACTAAGAGCAAAAAAACCTGCTAATATACTTTGATCCTCCATTGCTCTCCCTCCTTTCTATTCTTACCATATTTCTTATATCACTTTCGTATCACTTCTTTATATAATATGAAAGAGAAACCTGAAAGGAGAACAGTTTTATGCGCCCATTTGTAGAAGCATTACAGCAACAATTTATTGCACATCAAAATCCGGAAAAAGCAGAACCCATGGCTCGTTATATGAAAAACCACTTCTCGTTTTTCGGTATTCAAACACCGGAAAGAAGAAAGCTACTACATGAAGTCATACAAGTACATAAGCTCCCAAGCAACGAGGAATTTCAACTCGTCATCCGTGAACTTTGGACTTTGTCCGAACGCGAATTTCAAGCTGCCGCACTCGATCTATTACAAAAATACAAAAGGCACCTCGATGAAACTCATATTCCATTCTTAGAGGAGCTTATTACAACGAAGTCATGGTGGGATTCCGTTGATGGCATTGTCCCAACATTCCTAGGAAGCATTTTCTTGAAACATCCAGAAGCCATTCCTACCTATATTCCAAGATGGATTGCTTCAGAAAATATATGGTTACAACGCTCTGCAATCTTATTTCAGCTGAAATATAAAGAGCAAATGGATGAAAAACTTCTCTTCTCAATCATTGGACAACTCAAATCTTCAAAAGAATTTTTTATCCAAAAGGCAATTGGCTGGGTACTTCGTGAATATGCGAAAACAAGCCCAAATGCTGTATGGGAATACGTTCAAAATAATGAACTTGCTCCTTTAAGCAAACGTGAAGCAATTAAACATATTCGCTCTACTATGAGCATCGTTTCCGAATAAAGAATAGTAAAACAGGCGAAACTCTATCATATATATCGATTTAAGTCCCTGCCATGAAAACAAAAGAAGTGATGCTCTCATTTCCTCCCTTTGTTTTCACTTGGCATGAGGCGAAAAAAGCACTTTCCGCCTCTATCCATCGACGGATACTCTCGTCCATCTAAAAAGAAAGGCTTTTTCCTCTATTGTGATTTAAAAAGGAACATGATAGAATATGGTCATTATTATTAAATATAGTAGCGATGACGGACTTATAAGTACTTGCACAAAAAGCGATTCAGGGATAGTGAAAGCCTGAAAAAGCGAGGAAACGGCAGTCTTGAGCAATACGTGATAAAGTGGTTGTGCGTTTATACGCACATCAACTAGGGTGGAACCGCGGGTATATACAAGCTCGTCCCTAGGCAAAAATGCCTAGAGACGAGCTTTTTTGTATTTAAAAGCGCAAGCGGCTCGTTTAGAACAGGAGGACATTGGAGGCCCTGACGAAGAGGCGCTTTTTGCCTCACAGGAAGGAGCGAAATGACCGACTGTTCTAGCCGCTGGAGCTGGATATCTCTAAAAGCGCAAGCGGCTTGCTCATGAAATTGCTATCCAACAAGTACACCCTGTCATCGCCAATACGTTAACTTTTAAAAGGAGGATTTTATTATGTATTCAATGGAACAAGTTGTAAACTTAGCGAAACATCGCGGTTTTGTTTTCCCTGGTTCTGAAATTTATGGTGGCCTTGCAAATACTTGGGATTACGGTCCACTTGGTATCGAATTAAAAAATAATGTGAAAAAAGCTTGGTGGAAAAAGTTCATTCAAGAATCTCCATACAACGTTGGCTTAGATGCAGCAATTTTAATGAACCCAAAAACTTGGATAGCTTCTGGTCATGTTGGTAACTTTAATGATCCAATGATCGACTGTAAAAAATGTAAAGCGCGTCACCGTGCTGATAAATTAATTGAAGATGCTTTAGATGCAAAAGGTGTCGAAATGATCGTTGATGGTCTTACTTTCGATCAAATGGCTGACTTAATGAAAGAACATGAAGTAAAATGCCCAGATTGCGGCAATCAAGACTTCACAGAAATCCGTCAGTTTAACTTAATGTTTAAAACATTCCAAGGCGTTACTGAATCTAGTACAAACGAAATCTTCCTTCGTCCTGAAACAGCACAAGGTATTTTCGTAAACTTCAAAAACGTACAACGCTCTATGCGTAAAAAACTTCCATTTGGTATTGGTCAAATCGGTAAAAGTTTCCGTAACGAAATCACGCCTGGTAACTTCACATTCCGTACGCGTGAATTCGAACAAATGGAACTTGAATTCTTCTGTAAACCAGGTGAAGAACTAGAATGGTTCACATTCTGGCGTAACACTTGTAAAAACTGGTTACTATCACTTGGTATGAACGAAGAAAGCATGCGTCTTCGTGACCACGGTGAAGAAGAATTATCTCACTACAGTAATGCAACAACTGATATTGAGTTCAAATTCCCATTCGGTTGGGGCGAACTTTGGGGCGTTGCATCTCGTACAGACTTCGACTTAAAACGTCACATGGAACACTCTAACGAAGACTTTAACTATATCGATCCACAAACGAATGAACGTTACGTACCATACTGCATCGAGCCATCTCTTGGCGCAGACCGCGTAACATTAGCATTCTTATGTGATGCATACGAAGAAGAGCAACTAGAAAACGACTCTCGTACAGTTCTTCGTTTCCATCCTGCTTTAGCACCATACAAAGCAGCGATCTTACCGCTATCTAAAAAGCTATCTGAAGGCGCTGGAGAAGTGTTCACAGAACTAGCAAAAGACTTCGTGGTAGACTTTGATGAAACTGGTTCTATCGGTAAACGTTACCGTCGCCAAGACGAAATCGGTACACCATTCTGTATCACATATGACTTCGACTCTGTTGAAGACAAAGCTGTTACAGTACGTGACCGTGACACAATGGAGCAAGTTCGTATGCCAATTAGCGAATTGAAAAGCTTCTTGGAGAAGAAAATTCAGTTTTAATACTGACACTGTTAAATAAGAAACTGGATTGGATTTTTCCTATTCAGTTTCTTATTTTTTAGAGTGTTTACTATGCCATATAGCAATAAAATAACACTTCTATCAATGGTAGGAGTGTTGCTGTATGTTAATATGAGATACATAAAGGGGCTTTTACAGAAGGTCTTTCCTACAACTTAGACGCATAGAAAAAGGGGTTTTTTTATGTCTAATTTATTATCGTTTTTTAAAAGATTTGCCTTAACAAAATTAGATTTTATTATTTTTACGGTTTTTTCATTTTGGAAACTCGTTCTCTTTTTTACCTCTCTATCCAATGAACCACAAGATATTGTCGTACGCTTAACGTTTTTCGAAATATTACTTGTACTGCCAATCATACATCTTTTCTCCAATAAATGGAGGATATTTAGCTTGTTCTTAATAGATATTGCGCTTAGCGTCCTATTACTTGCAAATGTGATCTATTATCGATACTTCCAAGATTTACTTTCCATCAGCCTTATTAAGCAATTTGGACAAGTATCTAGTTTAACAGATAGTATTTGGACATTATTTGAATGGAAAGATATTATCTATTTCGCTGACATACCTGTATTAATTGTTGTCTATATCATTATGAACAAATATAACTGGTTCTCCCGTTCGAAACAATTTGTCCGTCACCTTGTTGTGTTTTTAATGATTGTACTTCTCTTTTGCATTCCACTCCGCGAAAAGTATAAATATGTTGTGACGGCTGGAATTGCAGATGCACGTTTTTCAAATATGTGGGTGGCAGACCATCTAGGAATTATAAACTATCATATATTTGATATTTATAAGTACGTTAATAACATGGTCTTAAAAGAGGATATTTCAGACAAAAAAATAAATGAGCTAAAACAATGGTTCCATACTGAGAATGAGCAGGTTATACAGGGAGAGCATTTCGGAAAAGCAAAAGGACAAAACGTCATTCTATTTCAAGCTGAATCTCTCCAAAACTTCGTTGTCGATTTAAGTATTGCAGGGCAGGAGATTACTCCAAACTTAAATCGTTTGAAAAAAGAAAGCATATACTATCCAAATTTCTTTGATCAAACAGATCAGGGAAGAACCTCTGATGGGGAATTTACAACTTTAGTCTCTATGCATCCATCTCGCTTTAATGGAAGTATTTATTTTAACTTCGCAGATAATACATTTGAAGGTTTACCTTTTATTTTAAGTGAGCATGGATATTCAACACTTTCAGCGCACGGTTATGACGGTAATTTTTGGAACAGATCGTTCATGCATCGTAGCTTAGGGTTCGAACAATCTATGTTTTCTAAAGACTTTAAGCCTGCTGAGAATATTGGATGGGGAATATCAGATGTAGATTTCCTAAACCAGATGAAAGATGCGTTACCAACATTAGAACAACCATTTTTAAGCATGTTAATTACGCTATCAAATCATCATCCATATGACTTACCGCCGCACCATCGTGAATTAGAACTTGGAGATTTAGAAGGTTCTTTAATGGGGAATTATCTTCACTCTGTTCATTATTTAGATAAAGCACTTGGGGTTTTTATTGAAGGGTTAAAAGCGAAAGGAATATATGATTCTTCTATATTCGTAATTTATGGTGATCATGACGCTGGATTGCCACTAGAAGAATTAAATAAAATTGGATTAAACCAACAATTCGATCGTCAATTTGATAAAGTACCTTTCCTCATCCATAGTAGCGCACTAACAGAACAACAAGGTCTAGTTGATGAACAAGCCAGTGGTCACTTAGATATTTCACCAACATTATTATATTTATTGGGTATATCACAAAATGATCGCTATTTTTTAGGCAAGCCTTTATTTGACCAAAATACTGACAATCACTACGTTCCATTTCGAGATGGTTCCTTTGCCAAAGGAGATTATATTTTCTTAAATACAACTGGCTCCTTTACTCCAAAGAATGTTTGGAACTTTAAAACCGGAGAACAAGAAAATGGGTTATCCAAGGAAAATTTTGATCAGGTTAATTTTAGGCTACACGTGTCTGACTTATTCCTAGAAGGAGACTTAATTCCCAAAATCAAAAAATAAAAAGGAACCATCCCATAGTGATGTATGAAGCAGGAAGGACAGCCTTCTTACTTCATACACCACCCTAAAGAAGTTCCCCTCATTTTAATTTAGAAGCGTTCTCTTTTAATAGGGGACGCTTCTAATTGTATGACGATCAATTCGTCTATTCGCTATCTTTTTTCTTTAATAGCAACTGTACATCTTGAAATACAAAGCAGGTCATCATTTTCATCAATAATTCGTACATCCCAAACCATTGTTGTTTCTCCTTTATGGATCGGCGTACCAATTGCTGTTACGATTCCATCGCGTTTCGAGCGAATATGATTCGCATTAATTTCAAGTCCAAAACAAATACACTTTTCTTGATCAATTAAATTATACGCTCCTACGCTCGCTACAGTTTCTGCTAATGCAACTGATGCACCACCGTGCAAAAAGCCCAACGGTTGATGTGTGCGTCCATCTACTGGCATAGTTGCTACCACTTTCTCTTCTGTCATTTCTAACAGCTCAATCCCAAGTGCATCCATTAATGTTTTCGACATACTATTTCTCCCTTTTCCTTGTTTAAAAATGTATAATTTTTCCCATTTATTTTCAAACTATCCATAATATTCATCTAAGGAGGTTCCATCTACATGAAAAACAAATTCTGTATTCTATTACTCTTAGTCTCCTTGCTCATTATTGTACCAAATTGTACGAAAGCGGCCCAGCCTTCTAACTTGACAATCGATATAAAGACTGTCACGCAAAAAGGTAAGAAGCCTTATTTAGAGTATCAAATTAGCAGACCTTATTTTAGTAACTTTTACGATGAAAAATTTCAGAGCAAATTGAATACATACTACAAAACAACAACAGATCGCGTTAAAACAACATTAGCAAAAGAAGCAAAAAAATATTATAAAGAGGCTCAGGAATCCAATGCACCTTTTCATCCATATGTTGTAAATGTCGATTATAAAGTGACATTGCAAAATTCTCCTTTATTAAGCTTATACATAAACTATTAC
>Ga0209025_1002402_pt1 | contig 19979 bp, 20 predicted proteins | sample AraplaMF_Col_mLB_FD_184256 | JGI IMG/M metagenome (GOLD analysis project Ga0209025, IMG submission 184256) | Arabidopsis root microbial communities from the University of North Carolina, USA - plate scrape MF_Col_mLB (SPAdes) (version 2) | ecosystem: Host-associated > Plants > Roots > Endosphere... | reverse complement strand
TAATTCAGATAATTTTTTCTCAATGACTGGCTTAAAGTGTGCTAACTCTTTTACAAGTGTTAAGTCTTCAAGCTCTTTATGAGCCGTTAATAGCACTTTTGCTCCTGGAATTTCATATACTTCACGAGATTTAATACCAACTAATCGGTTTTCTACGTGATCGATACGACCAACACCGTGTGCTCCAGCTACTGCATTTAGCTCTTGGATTAAATCAGCAAGCTTCATTTCTTTACCGTTTAAAGATACTGGCTTACCAGCAACAAATTCAATTTCTACGTATTCCGCTTCATCTGGAGCATTTTCCACAGAAACTGTTAAACCGTATGCTTCTTCTGGTGGAGATACCCATGGATCTTCCATTATGCCCGCTTCATTTGCACGGCCCCATAAGTTTTGGTCAATAGAGAATGGTGAATCTAACGTTGCAGGGATCGGTACATCATGTTTCATTGCATATTCGATTTCCTCATCACGGCTCCAGCCCCACTCACGCACAGGTGCTAATACCTCTAAATCTGGATTTAATGCTTTGATTGAAACTTCGAAACGAACTTGGTCATTACCTTTACCTGTGCAACCATGAGCTACTGCGTCCGCACCTACTTGGTTTGCAATTTCCACTAATTTTTTAGAAATTAATGGACGAGATAGTGCCGATACTAGTGGATATTTTTGTTCATACCAAGTATGCGCTTGTAATGAGATTAATGCATATTCTTCAGCAAACTCATCCTTCGCATCTACCATATATGATTCAATCGCCCCTACTTGAAGAGCTTTATTTTTTACGAATTCAAGGTCCTTACCTTCACCAACGTCAAGACAAACTGCAATAACGTCCCAACCTTGTTCTTTTAACCACGGAATTGCTACAGAAGTATCAAGACCTCCTGAATATGCTAATACTACTTTTTTATTCGCCATAAAAAATACGCCTCCAATTAATCTATAAGATATGTATGTTTATACATCAACTTAAAAGTTTATACACGAATAGTATCATGTTATAAAAATAAGCGCAAGTGTATTTTTATAAATTTATAGACTTTTATGTTTATTGTAAAAAGTGAGTCACTTCAATAGTTTTTGCTCCTTTACAAACTATGAATATTTTTACTCGGAAAAACGAATTTTTACTAAATACATGAATGTATATGATATAAATTTCAAGCAAAACGAGGAGGTGATTTCCGTTTAAGATGGGCGCCTTCTGAAGGACATACGATGAGTAAATAATAAACGTTATAATAAAAAACTGTAAACACACTCAAATTTTTTACTTGAGTACGTTTACAGTTTAACTTCTTTCAGCAATGTTTTTTGTAGCGAAAGTGAAACGTCAGCTACAAATGTTTTGTGTAACGTAAGTGAAAAGACAGTTACAATTATTTCTGTAAGGCATAATTGATTAACCTATTTTTTATTAAAAAATGATTTACCTAAAAATTCCACTGTTGCAGGTGCGATTGCATACAGCTTGCTTGTTAACCCCATGACCCTTGGTAAATTAACCTCTCGGACAGGGCGCTCGATCGTTTTTACAGTAGCTTGTGCCACTTCCTCAGCTGTTAACAAAAATCTTCCTAAAGACTCGCGATAACCACTTTCATCACTCGCCTTATCTAAAAATGGTGTATCAATTGGACCTGGATGTATCGCAGTGACTTTAACATTATACGGAGCCAGTTCCATGCGAAGCCCATTCGTAAAGCCGACAATCGCATGCTTTGTAGCAGCATAAACACTAGCCTTAGGTGTCGCTACCTTTCCTGCCTGTGAGCCGATGAAGATTAGCTGACCTTGCTGACGTTGTATCATAGATGCTGCTAGACGTTTTGCTAAATACATCGGTACACTGACATTTAGCTCTACCATTTGTCTAATAGCTTCATCTGATAAGTCAGGTGCAATGCCAAATTTACCTACCCCGGCAGATAAAATCGCAACATCAAGAGGCGGTAGCTGTGCACATACTTCATCGATTGTAGATAAATTAGTTAAATCTGCTTGGATCACGTTTGCACCAACGCGTTCTAATGCTTTCAATGCTACTGTATTGCGTCCTGTTGCATAAACCGTATGACCTTGTGCTACTAATAATTCTGTAATTTTTAGTCCAACACCACTTGTTGCACCTGTTACGAAGATTGTCTTTTTATTCACGCTCATGTTAAAACCTACTTCCTTTGAAATAAATAGATACCTTCTTCATTTTTTGTAGATGTAATGAAATTGTTGGCCTCTAAATAATCTAAATAACCGAGCGTTTTGGACAACGTCAGACCTAGCTGACGTTGAAAAATTGATGGGTAAAAGCGCTTCGTTACTTGTACAGCGGTTAATGATTCGTCACCAAATAATTCGCTAACCTTCAAAGATTGCTGATGTTGGCGTTCTAGTCGTTTATCAATTAAATCAGGAATATTCTCTAGCTCAGCACCATGTCCCGTATACATCTTTTTTACGGGTAATCGACGCAAAGTTTCGAGCGATTCATTATATTGTAGTAACGATTTAGTACGTCCTAATGCACGATCTAGTGGTGGCTCAATTAACGGGTTTGGTGTAATTTTTTCAAGCAATAAATCTCCACCAATTACATCATGAGTATTTTCATCCCAGAAGATTAAGTGACTTTGTGCGTGTCCTAATGTTTCAATAGCCTTTAATCCTGGATGTCCTGGCACTTCATCCCCATCATTAAGAATTTGTGTTAATGGTCGTTCACCTACAAGCTCTATTTCACGGCGGACATGGACACTCGGCTGGATATATTGTTGAGGAACACCATGCTCAAATAAGCACTCACTGTAAAACTGCACATGGTAACGTAAAAAATCCTCGTCATGACGAAGCCATTTATCGTTATAGGCATGCCCTAAAATTTCTGCGTTTGGAAAGGCATCCACCCAACCTGCATGATCTGGATGATGATGGGTTAACACAACCTGTTCAATATCTCGCATGTCAAAGCCTGCTGCACGAATACCCCATTTAAGCGCATCATAGGCTTCCATTGTTTTTGGACCAACATCAAAAATTGTCAATGCATCGCCCTTTACAACAAATGCATTCACATCTCCTACTTCATAGGGTGTTGGTATTTCTATTTTGTATATAGACAAAAGCTGTTTCCCCCTTTTATGCCACTAGTGAATACCGATTCATTCTATTTTACAAGTTTTTCTTCTTTTCGTCACCCTCCTGTTGACAGGTCGACGTATTATCAATATAATTTTGAATAATCTAATTATTTATGTGCGTTGATGAAGCCAAGTACGTAATTGGTGAAGGTGTCCTAGAGAGTGTTACATTTGCTGAAAGTGACATCACCCGCTCCCATTACCGAACCTACTTCTGAGCAGTTATGAAAACATAACCGTTTCCCTTGCGATAAAAGGGCTATGAGTTGTGCCAAATGGCAAACAAAGGTGGTACCGCGGAAACAAAAGCGTTTTCGTCCTTCTTTATAAGGACGAGAGCGCTTTTTTATCTTTATTCAGTAGATCTTTTTGTGCGAAAGCGAAGCGACAGCACAAATATTTTGGTAGCGACAGCCACAATTAAGGCAAGGCGAAATTGATTTTGAACTGGAGGTTTTATCATGAAAAAAATACTATTTATTGGTGCAGGCTGTATGGCGGAGGCATTGATTCAGGGCTGGATTAAACAAAAAGTATTTACGGCCCAAGAAATTTACGTCACCAATCGCTCAGACAAAGAACGTTTACTTTTTTTACACGACACATATGATGTAAATTGCAATTTTGATCAAGATATTTATCAGCAGGCTGATTTAATCATTTTAGCAATGAAGCCTAAAGATGCTGTTGCAGCGATGCGTGAGCTAAAGCCTAAAATTACAGAGCAATCAGCTGTTCTTTCTATTTTAGCTGGAATTGCTATTACTACTATTACAGAACACCTAGGTGCTCGCCCAGTAGCACGCGTTATGCCTAACACTTCTGCTACTATTGGGATGTCTGCAAGTGGAATTGCATTTAATGACAGAGTAACAGCAGAACAACGCTCCATTTTCTTACAGCTTTTAGAGGCAGTCGGTTCAGTTATTGAGGTGGATGAGGATCAATTACATGCTGTAACGGCTCTTTCAGGAAGTGGCCCAGCTTATATTTATTATTTAATGGAGGCATTTGAACGGGTTGGTACAAAGGTCGGTCTCTCGAAGGATACAGTACGACTATTAATGACGCAAACACTAGCCGGTACTGCTGAAATGCTAAAACAATCCGTCGATGAGCCTGATGTATTACGCCGTAAAGTAACAAGTCCAGGCGGTACAACAGAAGCTGGAATTAAAGCTCTTGAACAATATCAATTTAATGAAGCCATTGAAGCATGTATTAAAGAAGCAGAAGCTCGGTCTCGTTCACTTGCAAATAGTAAATAATGTGTGCAAAATAGAGTATATCACTAGGGATTAGGGGGCTTTATTTTGGCTAAATTATTTGAATCTTATCAATTACAAAATATTTCTTTAAAAAATCGTGTTGTGATGGCACCGATGTGTATGTATTCGGCGCAGGATGATGGGCTTGTCACACCATTCCACCAAGTACATTATGCAACTCGGGCTGCTGGTCAAGTTGGTTTAATCATTGTCGAAGCTACTGGTGTTGTACCTGAGGGTCGTATTTCTAGTAACGATCTTGGAATTTGGGATGACGCTCATATCGAAGGTTTAAGTCAATTAGTTCAAGGAATGAAAGCATACGGAGCAAAAACCGGCATACAGCTTGCACATGCAGGACGTAAAGCAACTGTAGATGGAGAAATATTTGCGCCATCAGCCATTGCATTTAGCGATGCCTATAAAACACCAACTGAGATGACATTAGAAGACATCGAATATGTTGTAGAAGCATTTAAACAAGCAGCTGTCCGGGCAGCTAAAGCAGGCTTTGATGTTCTTGAAATCCATGGAGCACACGGCTATTTAATTAGTGAGTTTTTATCACCAGCAACGAATAAACGCAATGACCAATACGGTGGCTCTCAAGAAAATCGTTACCGATTATTGCGCCAAGTCATCGATGCTATTCGTAGTGTTTGGGAAGGTCCTTTGCTTGTGCGTGTTTCCGCTGAAGACTATGCAGAAGATGGTACAACAATGGAAGACTTTATCGTTTTCAGTCGCTGGATGAAAACACAGGGTATCGATTTAGTGGACGTTTCTACAGGTGGTGTCGTGCAAGCACATATCAATGTTTTTCCAGGCTACCAAGTAACTCATGCTGAAGCAATCAAGCAAGGTGCTGATATTCCAACTGGAGCAGTTGGCCTTATTACGACAGCCATTCAAGCAGAGGAAATTTTACAAAATAATCGCGCTGACTTAATCTTCCTAGCACGTGTTCTTCTGCGCGATCCATATTGGCCACTTCATGCTGCCAAGGAATTAGGAGAAGAAGTTACACCTCCTGTGCAATACGTACGAGGCTGGTAAAAATAAAAGCTATTCAAAAAAAGTAAAAAACAGCTTGTTGGTTTATGCTAACAAGCTGTTTTCATTTTAATAAAGAGGATTTTTTAATTTCTTCACTAACGTCTCGGCATCATCTGTAGTTACTACCTCTCCATGACCGAAGAAGAGAATAACTAATCAGTTAGAGGAGGAATTAGAATCTAGTAAGAGATAGCAAAACTATGATAATAATAGAAGAAATGGTATAATTAAAGATTAACAGAATAAAGGTATTTAAGGGTAATTGGCAATCTTCTCTACTACTCCTAATTTAAATTTTTCTATTTAGTTCTAGGATAGAAAGGAAGGATTGCTTATGACAACATACGCAGCATTAAGCATAGCTATTGGTCTCGGTACTTTAATTATAGCTATCTTGCATTGTCATATACTTTTTCACAAAAAAAGTAAAAGCACCCTTTAAAACCTAAGCAGGGTTAAAGTGCTTTTACTTTCGTCTTGCCAATCGCTCTAAAAGCGTTTGTTTTGTTACTTGACCGTATTGTGTTACAGCACCATAGGGTCTTTTTCTTACCCTTATTATAACACTTCGCTTTTTTTCTCAAGAATTTATACCCCTATTACCCAGTGTCTATGTACACAAAAGAACACAAAAATTTGTCACCAGGAATAATAGATAACTCCTTTATCTCTTTTTTAAATTTATAGGTGCCATTGACAATACATTCATCAAAAATACATTTCAATTAGTTCTTAACCTTCCTCTCTTTCCTAAAATGTTGATACTCACCATCACCATGAAATTGTAGTTTTCTTTTCTTGCCTCATTCATAAAAGAAATCACATATATGTACTTATTTTTCCTATAATATTAAGCCAAATATTTAATTTATATATTAGTTAGTTGGTTGGTGAATTATTATTAACTCAATAATCCGTAATCACTAGAAATACCCTCTTATTACTAATAGGTCATAATTACTATTAATAATTAATGACTATTTACACGGTTGCCACAATTTGGGATATGAGATAATCTATAGAAGTGTTTTTTCCATATTAAGGGGGTTAATTATGTTACGTACTGGTATTGTGTTTTTAATTTTGGGACTAGGGGCATTCATACTGCCACAATTCGGTTTGCAATTTAAGTTATTTACCGTTTTTGGTGACATTTTTGGCGGAGGCGAAACCTTTGTTGAAATTGCTATTGCAGCTATCGGCGCCGTCCTAGTAGGCATTCATTTATTTAAAGGAAATAAGGACAAGTCGTCCGCAGCGTAAGAAGACATGGTTTGGGAGGAAGTTATTTTTGAAATCGTTAATTGCAAAACTATTAAAATCAGTATCTGTTATGACTTTAATTATGATGGTGTGTGCGGTTCCCGCATTCGCCGAAGAAGAGCTAAATTGGATTGAAGGTGGACAAAAAGTTGACGTTGGGACCAATTTAGCGGAACTAGAGTTAGGCAGTGATTTTATTTTTCTTAATGCCGAAGATACGAAAAAGTACCTAAAGCAGGGCGGAATGGAACCGAGCGGGTCAGAAATCGGCGTGGTTTTCCCAAAGGATGAAAATCAGACTTGGGCCGTTTATTTCGAATATGAAGAATCTGGATACATAGAAGACGACGAGAAAGCGGAAATCGATGCTGAGGCCTTGTTAGAAAGCTACAAAGAAGGTACGGAAGAAATGAATAAGGAGCTAAGCCCTGAAAATCAGTTATTTGTTGACAAATGGGATGTTGCTCCATTCTACGATAACCAATTACATAGTTTGTCGTGGTCTTTATTGGCGCATGATTATCAAAACAACGGTGTTATTAACTACAATGTGCGAATTCTATCCCGCGAAGGCTATATCTCTGCGATACTCGTTTCAGATCCGGCGAATTTGCAGGCCGATCGTATAGTGTTTAACAACAAGATTCTGTCGCAGTTTAACTTAAAGCAAGGTCAGCGATATGAGGATTTTGACAAAAAAACTGATAAAGTAGCTGAATTCGGCTTGACAGGATTAATTCTCGGAGGCGCGGGTCTGGCAGTTGCCAAAAAAGCCGGCTTGCTTGCAGTGCTCATTCCTCTATTGAAGAAGTTTGGGATCGTGCTTGTACTGGCTGTAGGTGCAATTTGGGGCTTTATTCGCAAAAGAATTGGGTTGAAGAAAGAGCAGTCCGAACAACAACCAACACAATCGGATCAACCGGAACAGTCCGAGCAACTAGCTCAGTCTGATCAACCGGAACAATCTGAGCAACCGGAACAGGATCAGGCGAATGACAACAGCAAGGTTAAATTGTAAAAGTAATAACCACTAAACGTTTTGCGGATGTGGTTATTGAATTGTTTCAAAAATGGGTATAATCAAAGCCGTTCCTAATCTCTCGATAGACGAGTGACTAGGAACGGCTTTCATATCGTTTATTCATAATTTTTTAGGTGTAAGTACAATTACGCCCCCCTATCTTCAGCATTCATACCATATTTACCTATAGATTTATATTTCCAAGGTAGTTATAACATTGTTTTTTTCTTCTTTTAATGAAATTTCAATTGTTATTGCCAAGATGCACTAAGCTTGCTTCTTGACTACTACTATTACAAATTCTTTTTTAAGCACACTAAAAACTCGATCATTCCATTTTCTATTTTGGCCGTTGCATTTCCACCTAGTTTTTCTGCAAGTAGCTTGACAATAGATAGCCCTAGGCCTGTGTTTTTTCGTCTGGAATTGTCTGTTGTATAAAATCGATCAAAAAGCTGGTTAGGATTTAGTTGAATATTTTCGTCAATCGGATTCTGAAAACAGATATATGCATGTTCCCCATCAAGCCACAACTTAATCGTTACATCACCTTGCGCATGCATGATGCTATTTCGTACTAAGTTTTGTACAATACGTAAAAGCATTTCTTCATCAGAGTTAATAAAGAGCGGCTCAAAATTAGGTAAGTTAACGGCTATTCCTTTTTGTTCTAATTGTGTAAAGGCACCAGCAATTTCTTCAAATACTATGTTTGATATATTAATACGATCTTTTTTAGGTTTATCTTCATTACTGTGCAAATAGGAATATTCAAAAAATGTTTCTAATAATTGCTCTAGTCTTCCAACATGTTTTTGTGCGACTTCAAGCTTTGCAAGCTGCTTTTCTGTTAAGGGTTCTTTTAAAAGCATTTGTTGATAGCCCTTTATCGCAGTTAGCGGCGTACGAAAATCATGGGAAATGTTTGAAATCATTTCCTTATAGTATTTTTCTTCCCGTTTAATATACGACTTTGATTTTTGTGATTCTATTAATATGCGATTAATATTTGCTACGAGTTGATTTACTTCTTTGTTTAATAGCTCTACGCTAATTGGCTGTGTATATTGCTCATGTAGACGTTGTGACAATTGTACGTTCATCAATCGTAGTTGCCTTTGTATATAAAAAATATAAAACAGTAATCCTACAATGACTACAATTGCCACAACCCACATTCTCTACATCCCCTTACCTAATTTCTACTTTTCTAAATGTCATAAATGTTAAATATATAATTACTACTATAAAGATGGTACAAATAGTAACGGCCGAAATTATATCACCTTTACTCATGCTTAAATTAATCGCCATATACTCTGCTGAATATGGTGTGAAGGATAATACTTTATCTATTATCTCAAATGAATCTTGGAAACTCGCGACCTGCCCAAAGAACATGGACATCATGTAATACGCTGCTACTACAAGCACCGATTTTCTTAAGGCAAACGCCAATAAAATACAAATCGTTAACTGGGCAAGATAAACCAATGTCATGGTGATCATTATTGTTACGTATTCGCCGAAGCTACCACTAGTAGTCGAAGTTAGAATGCTTAAAAAGCCTGCTGCTTTCCCGTCCATACTAAACGTGCTGTCCATTGATAAACCAATTATTGTAACGATGATATACGGACTTACAAGAACAATAAATAATATCCAATAAACAATTGCTTTACTAATGACAATTTGAATCCTAGCAAACCCACTTATAATAGGATGATGGATATTTTTTGTGTCAAAGTCTGAACAAATAAGTATAGTGGCAAGTACTGCGCCTACTATTGACATCGTGTTCATATCTGATAATAAAAAACCAACGTTGCTGACGCTTTCATTTATTGAGTTATTGCCGATACCATACGCTATACTAAACATTGCTGTTGCAGAACATGTTGTAAGTGCCAGTAAGACCCAAAATATTTTAGATTTAGTTGATTTATAGAGGTAAGCACGCACTAAATTAAACATGTCGCTCACCTCCAATTAATGTTAGGAAGTAGTTCTCTAACGTATCTCCTTGTAGACTAAATTCCGTAAGCGTTACCCCATTTTCAAATAATGCGGTTGATACATCCCCGAGATTTTCTAAGAAATCATACAATTTAATCATTTTATTTGGCATGACTTGAAAGTTTTGTGTTTTAAGTACTGTTTCTAAAACATGTGCACATTGTTCTGGTGCTGTACAACCAATGCGAATATAATGTCTACATTCTTCGTCGAGCTGTTGTTGAGTCATTTGTTTCATAATTTTTCCTTTATGAATAATGATATAATCAGTTGCTGTTTGATAAAGTTCTGGTAAATTATGACTTGAAATTAAAATCGTCATCTGTCGCTCTTCACAAAGACGTGTTAAAAGCTGACGAATTTCAACAACACCAATAGGATCTAACCCATTCACTGGCTCATCTAAAATCAATAACTCTGGGTTAGTTAATAGCGCAATGGCAATTCCTAAACGTTGTTTCATACCTAGTGAAAAATGCTTAGCTTTCTTATTGTTTGTACTCGTCAATCCAACCAATTGTAGTATTTCATCCTCAAGCTCCTCATTCGGAATTCCCCGCATTAAACGATGAAATTTAAGGTTACCTTTCGCTGTCATATCAGGGCTAATCGCTGGTTGTTCAATCATGCTGGCAATACGTTTTCGTTGCTGCTGTATTTCCTTGTCGGATGATTTTCCAAATAACTCAAATGAACCATCCGTTTGAAAACTAATCCCTGAAATAATCTTCATTAAGGTTGATTTCCCCGCACCATTTTCACCAATAAGCCCATAAATACGTCCTTCTTTTAATTCTATTGATACATCGTGAAGTACTGTAAGCTTTTTATATGTCTTTGATAATTGATTCGTTTTTAATATGGTTTCTCCCATATTAAGCACCTCCCTTTCATATTCATAGATTACTCATGAAAGGTATAGATAAAGTAAAGATGGCGTATAGATTACGGATAAATTAAGGACGTAAACGATAACCAAGCCCTCGAAGTGTCTCGATATAATCCGCTTGTGGATTTTTTGTCTTTAATTTATGTCGAAGATTACTAATATGGATTTTAATAATATGTTCATCCCCTAAATATTCTTCCTGCCAAATGGATTCATATAAATTTGCTTTCGTGAATACTTTCTCTTGGTTTGTCATAAACAATTCGAGCAATAAATATTCCTTTGCGGTTAGCAAGACCTCTTCACCATTCACTGTAACTCGCTTAGCGACATCATCAAGTATTATATCCTTGAATTGCAGCTGCTTCATTGGTGTAGCTTGTTTTTTAACACGACGTAATACAGATTCAATACGGGCAAGAACCTCACCAAGATCAAAAGGTTTCGTAATATAATCGTCCGCTCCTAAACGAAGCAAATCAATTTTTGTAGACACTAAATCTTTTGCTGAAATCATAACAACAGGTACATCCGAAATAGCGCGAATATCTTTTAATAATTCATCCCCACTTTTGTAGGGAAGCATGATATCAAGAAGCACAATATCAAACTCATTTTGTAAAAATGCCCGGTGACCTTCTGTACCATCCATCGCACTTGTCACCTGATAATCTGCTTGCTCAAACAATTCTGTTAACATTGCATTTACATCTTCATGATCCTCAACCATTAAAATTCTCAATACAATCACGCCTTTGTTAAAATATTCCTCTTCTTATTATATAAAACTTTATGTTATCCAACATAAACAATTTTAATAGCTATCATCATAAAGTGAGTTGATTTTCGTTCCGATTGGGTGTTTCCCTGGGAGCCTCCAATCGGAATGGAAATCAACTTTACATAGCATAGGTTATAAAATGACTTCCCTACTTTTGATAAATAATTACGAAATTGTTGACGATAATCACAAATAATTCCTCGTCTGAAATAAGCATAATAACTCTTCAGGAACATTTACCGAATCCTTATAAAAAAGATATACAGGAACACTTGGCAAAGCAATTTCATCGAAGGGAACGATATTAAACCGTCCTTCCATCCGCTCTCTTCTAACAATCATTCTTGGTAAAAATGACATACCTAGTCCATCTTTTATTAAGCGCTTTACCACATAGGATTGAGATATGGACACTTGCTTTGTAACTACAAATTTCTCCTGCAATTTATGTAATATGTCCTCCCAAATAGTTGGATGATGGTTTGTAAATAACGTGTAGGTTTGAAATAATTCCTCGTAATCAATAAAAGCTCCTGTTTCATCATCGAAAGAATCTAGTGGAATAACCAACTCTAGAGGACTCTCTATAAGAAGCTCCTGATGCCAATGCCGATAACGTGTTGGTAATAAGGATATACCAATATGTGCCTTATCACTATTTATTAAATCTTCAATTTTTGCTGAATCCTCTACTAGAATAGATATTTCGATAGAAGGATTTTCATTGATAAACTGATAAATTACATGAGGTAATATCGTTTCCACCATTAAAGGGGTCATTGCAATAATTAGCTTTTCTTCAATTCCTTTAGTTGCTAAATGAAATCGTTCAATACTTTTATCCCATTGATGGATAATTTGCTGAGCTTCTATGAGAAAGAGCTGCCCTGCCTCCGTTAATTGCACACGTTTTTTCTCACGTTTAAATAATTTAACATTCAAAAATTGCTCTAACTGATGAATATGAACAGTGATACTTGGCTGCGATAAATGAAGTTCTTCTGCAGCAACTCTAAAATTGCATGATTTAGCTGCTACTACAAAAGACTGTAACCATTTATAATCCAATACCTCATCTCCTTAATTAATTTTTATAATCAACTTTATTAACTATATTCAATTTACTAAATTATCCAATAATAATAAACTTAAAAGTAGATCGATTACTTTTACACAAAGGGGAGAATCGTATGTTAGCTAAATTAAGTAAGCAATTTCGTACTTTTGCAAAAGATGAATGTGAAAACTCAAGTCCACTGTATGAACATTTAGCAAATAAGATTGCCGATGATGATGAAATACTAAAAGTTGCTACATTTATACCTCCAGGACAACCTGTACCTAATTTATTATTAGCTGGGGTTCAGTATTTGCTGTCATCATCAAAAGACGATTTAGTTAATTTTTATCCATCTTTAACGACAACACCAAATGCAATAAATGAAGTGTATCCTGTTTTTAAAGCATTCGTCTTATCTCATTCAGAAGAATTAAAGATTTTATTTCAAGAAAAACTTGTTCAGACTAATGAAATTCGGCGTTGTTCTTACCTTTATCCGATGATGACAGAAATTTATGAACGCCACCAAAAACCATTAGCTTTAATAGAGATCGGTGCAAGTGCAGGGCTTCAACTTGGAATGGATCAATACAATTATTGCTATAATCAACAACTTAACGTTAATAATTGTAATAACGATTTCGTTTTGCCCTCAGAAAATCGAGGAGAACCACTTCCAGCTTCCATTACAAATGCGCCAGTGGTTTGTAAACGGGTTGGCATCGATTTAAATCCTATTGATATTCATAATGAGGAAGAGCTCCGATGGCTCCAAGCATTAATTTGGCCAGAGCATGAAGAGCGAAGACTTTTGTTAAATCAAGCACTCCCTATTTTAAAAGGACTCGATTTACAGCTAATAAAAGGAGATGCTATTAAACTTATAAAGGATATTAGTAGAGATATTAATCAAGATGCGATGTTAGTTGTTTATCATACGCATGTAGCCAATCAGATCCCAAAGGAATTACGTCTTAAACTAATTGAACAATTAAAAGAGATCAGCATGGAACGACCTCTTTACCACTGTTATAACAATTTATTTGATATGCAACTGCATCAAGATTTTATTGATCAAGGAGAGATAGAATCTATACGTAATATGGAACGCCCTGATGGTCATGCTCGATGGTTCAGGTGGACCAACAATAAATAAAAAGCAGGAAAAAACGCTGCGTAAGATTTCACTCTTATGCAGCGTTTAAATTAGTAATCTCTAAAAATCATATTCCGCATCTTTTTTAGCACGAATTTCTGCAAACGCATCGGCTACCACCACTGTATCTTCAGCTAAGCGATCAAGGCGGAATAGTACATCATCATTCACAATTTCCTTCCGTAAAAAATCCTTCTCTTCAATAAAAACATATGTTGGGACAATGTGAGCTTTCATGTAAGCGAGAATTGGCTTTAATTGTTGTTCGATCATTAGATAGTGTTTCGATGTACCTGCTGTGACAACGATACTCACTACTTTATCGCGAAAGGCATTGACCGGTAGTAAGTCAAAAATATTTTTCAGCGTTGCTGGAATCGAAGCTTGAAATGTTGGTGTCCCAATGACAATCACATCTGCAGCCATAATTGTTTTGGTCACATATTTTGTATCCCCATCATATTCAAAATAATTTCGTCCATCACTAAATTCCATCTTGTACTCAGCTAAATCTAGTAACGTAACTTCATGCTCTTTATATTTATCTTGTAAAATTTCAACCACTTTATTGATAGCTGTTTTAGTTTTTGAGCCGACAATTGAACCAGCCAGTGCAACAATTTTCATGCTGAGCACTCCTTATTTAACTGTATATTTTTTGATTGCAGGTAAAATATCGTTTCCTATAATTTCAATATTTTTCATTAATTTATCAAATGGCACACCGCCAAAATCAATTTGTGCCATAAATCGCTGCATACCATAGAGCTCGTATTGGTACAGAAATTTTTCAATAATTTGTTCCTTACTTCCGACCATTAAGGCGTCTCGTGTATCTGGCGCTTGTGCAAATTGTTGTTTTGGATAACCCGCGCCACGAATTGCTTGGAATCCCCCATTTAAATGGGGATACATCCCTTGTAGTGCCTCTTGAGTCGTATCAGCAACATAGAATAGGCTTGTTGTAGCAATCGGTAACTCTTTCGGATCAAAGCCACTTCGCTCCGCCGCTTCTCGGTAAGCATCTACAGATGGCTTAAAGTTAGCTGCAGGACCACCTAATGTCGTTAGCATCATTGGAATGCCCATATAACCTGCTTTTATGGCACTAGCAGGTGGTCCACCGACAGCTCGCCAAATTGGCAATGATCCATTTTTAGGTTGTGGCAAAATTTGCGCATTGTGAAGTGGTGTACGGAATTGTCCATCCCAAGTGACTAGGTCATTGTCATTTATTTTTTTCAACAGCTCTAATTTTTCTTCAAAAATTTCTTCATAGTCCTTTAAATCAACGCCTAGTAATTGATATGCACCAACTCGAGAACCACGCCCTGCGACTATTTCCGCACGTCCATCTGAAATTAAATCAATCGTCGCAAAATCTTCATATACGCGTACTGGATCAGAAACACTTAGTACCGTCGCGGAGCTTGCTAATTTAATTTTTGATGTAGCTTGTGCAATCGCTCCTAAAACAACTGTGTGTGCCTGTGTCGTAAAGTACGATTGATGACTTTCGCCAACACCAAATACATCAATGCCTGCCTGTTCTGCTAGCTGGCTTGCTTCAATTAGCTCTTGGATTCGTTGCTGAGCCGAAATACGTTCACCTGTTAATGGATTTGGAATATGATCCCCTAATGAATATAGGCCAAATTCAATGCCTTTCGATTGATCAATGCGATATTTTTCCATGATTACAATCTCTCCTTAATCTAGTGGCTCTAAAATAGCTTCGATTTCTGCACGTTTTTCTTCTAAAAATGGCGGAAGATCAAGTTCTTTTCCAAGATCCTCTATTGCCGAATCAACTGTAAACCCTGGGCCATCTGTTGCCATTTCAAATAAAATCCCATTACGGTCTCTAAAATAAAGACTTTGGAAATAATAACGATCCACAATGCCTGTACTATCAAAGCCCTGCTCTTTAATTTTGACATCCCATTGTTGTAATTCCTCCACTGTTCCGACACGTAGTGCAAGATGATGAATACTACCACGACCAGGTTTCTCACTTGGCCCTTCTAATTCTTGTACGACGATTTCTCCAAACACTTTACCAGGAATGGATTGCAATACTACTTCTTTTTCACTTTCTGCAACTACTGTGTAGTTAAATAGCTCTTTCAATAAGCTCACAGTCCGTAGCAAGTAACGAACTGTAATTTCAACTGTACCCATCCCTAAAATGCGATGTTCTGCCGGGATATCAGAGCCGTCCCATGGCTGCCAATGAGCTGGTGTTTCGTGATCATGATTGTTTAATAGCACCATACGTAGCCCTTCATGATCCTCAAAAAACAATGCATCTTTACCTGCATAAGTTGTTATTTCACTATGTTCAACCTCTAACTGTTGAAAACGATTTTTCCAATATTGCAGACTGTCATAGCTTGGCACTAAAAGGCCAATACGTGTAATAGCGTTTGTTCCTCGAACTGTTCGTCCTGCTACGGGCATTTCAAAAAATGTTAATTCTGTACCTGCAGCTCCTGTTAAGTCTCCATAAAATAAGTGATACATGGAAGGCGAATCTTGGTTAACTGTTTTCTTTACACGACGTAAGCCGAGAATTTTTGTATAAAAATCATTATTACGTTTACCGTTTTTTGTTAGCATTGATATATGATGATGTCCGCTTAATTTGTTCATGAATGTTTCCTCCTAGTTTTCAATTGACTAAGCAAGTGATAGTGTAAAAAAATCACGCTGGCGGTAATTTTTTTTCACGACTATGCTTTTCTAATTTTGTCATTAGTGTATTTAAAGTTTTCATTTCTTCTTCTGTTAATACTTCTTCAAAAAATGAAGATTGAAATTGTAGTTGACTTGGTGTTGCCGTATCAATCATCTGCTCGCCTTTAGCTGTCAGTGAGATTGTTTTGGTCTTCCAATTTTGCTTACGTTCAATAAGTCCCTCTTTTTCAAGACGAGCAAGCATCCGAGACATACCACCTTGCGTCACTGTCACTTTCTCCGCTAGCTGTGATTGCGTTAATGGTGCATATGTCTTTATTTGTATAAGGACATCAAATTGTGCTGTTGTTAAATCAAAACGCTTTAAAAACTCATTGGAAAGCTGGTTACTTTGATTTGTAAAGCGCATCATCCGAATCCATGTCAGTGATCCGAGCGTATGTTTTCGCATCGCTTCCTCCTCCTCTTATTTATCACTTTACTACGCAAATGATAAATAAGCAAGAAAAATATCTTGAATTCAAGATATTTTTCAGTGTGAAGAACTCACACTATATTATGCCATGTGTCGTAATTGGGTATAAGTTACCTTTAAAGGCAAATGAAATTCTCCCTGTTTCTTCAGACACTACCATGATAAGCGCATCACTTACTTCACTTAACCCTAATGCTGCTCGATGTCTTGTGCCTAATTTCTTTTCCCCCGTATATCTATCTGACAGTGGCAGTACATTCGCTGCTGACTTAATTATATTTTGGCTTATTAAAACTGCGCCGTCATGCAGTGGATTTCCCGGAAAAAAAATAGATTCTAATAAAGAATGTGTTACTTCTGCGCCAATATGAATACCAGGCTGTATAATAGATGCCACAGTATCCTCCCGTTCAATAACAATCAGTCCACCGTGTCTTCTTTTAGACATATTTTGTACGCAATGCGAAAGCTCAGGATATTTTTCAGTAAACGGCGAAAGATAACAATTCAAATAAAATGTTGCAGCCTGCATTTCAATCGTTACAAATTTCTCTTTAATTTTTTCAAAATTCCCAAGAAGACAGTTTGTATTAGTATCCATTGCTTCTACATTTTGCTGTAATGAAATAATGACCTGCAGAAGCTCTTCCTTTAATGTTTGTTTCATTGGTGAAAAATCGCAATTTGTTGGATCCACAAACAACACCCCACTTTTCAATTTTATTATGTATTTATTTTATAGTTTCTCTAAATGAAATTTTTTTATTCGTCTTGTATTCGTTTATTCATCTTATACAGTTTTTTCATCATGTATGATTTGTTGTAGATAGATATTTGATTATGCCAATTTTCTTTCAAACACAAAAAGAGGAAACTTTACGTAATTTTAATGTTTTTTCGGACTCTATGAACCGAACGTTGATGGTTATCATAAAAAGCAGAACGAAGGCTTTACTCCGAAAAAGAGTAAAGCCTTCGCTTAATGCAGTAACAGGGGTAATAATTACAGATATTGGCTAATGATTAAGTAACTTATCTATTACTAGTTTCGTTAAATTAGGCATTATTTCCATCGTGTATTTTAATTCAGTTCTTTCGTATCTGTTATGTGCGTCATAACCATATGGTCCAATATTAATTGCTGGAATATTTAGATCTCTAATTGCATTATAGTCTACAAAATGTTTTGTTCCCCAACTTGGGTTATTGTTAATAACTGATTTTATGCTTTCTTCATCGTCATTTATAGCTACGCAGCTCATGTCACAGATGTAAGGGAAATAATTTCTCTGTACAATTGGCTTATTATAATGTGGTTGGACTTTTGCAATAGCATAATCTAATGCTTCTAATAGATTTTTTTCTTTTTGATTTTTTCCAGTCACCTCTACGCGTGGTGAATAGAGTGAAGAATAAAAAATAATGATAGCAGGGCTCTTGTCCTTTGCCCATTTCCATGTTTCTTCTACGACTCTCGCTGAAAACATGCGTACATCTAATTCTTTATTTTCTAATAAGTCTTCTTTAAATCTCTTCATATGCTCTTTATAACTTTCACCAGATTGTGAAATAATCGATTGTTCTAGTTCTTCATAGAATAACACCCTAGTTTCCCACGGTAATTTTGTATATTCCTGTTCGCTAATTTCACAATATCTCTTATAATGACTATTTAGATTTTCCACTACATTATTAAATGCAATTTCAGCTTGAATCTTTAGTTTTTCAAGAACATCTTTAGGAGACCATGATTGAACAAAGAAGTTATAATATACATATGAAGCAAGTGCAGTTTGAACTGTATAAGTTTCTTTAAAATCCGTTTGCTTCAACGTTACTGGTGGCATAGGTGTTTCACCTAATGATTTATCGCATAGCTCCGGATTATAGGCAATTTGTCTAGTTAACTCTGCTGCAATATAGTTAGGATCAAGTCCTTCAAAGCTAGACCCCACATGACTTTCAGCTCCAGTTATATAAAAAGATGGTAGTAGTTTCCCAACACTCCCTTTATAAATATATCTATTTTCATCCTCCTCATACCTAGGAGCAACAAAATCAGAATTAATTAATGCTTCATATTCAAATCCATATTCTTCTTTCATTTTTTTCAAATCATTTAAACCCGATAATACTCCGTGTGAACTATCTTCCTCATCACACTCAGCAAAGAACACAATATTTCCTTTCAATTCTTCAGGGTGTTCTGAATAATACTTTAATAGATAATAATTGCTTGCAACACCGCTTTTCATATCTAGTGTTCCTCTACCAAATAACCATTCATTCGATTCCAAATGCTTTTTAACCAACGGAGGAACCTTTTCATGTTTTAATGCTTCTTGAAGATCATTAGGAAAACATGCTTTCTCTTTCAAGCTATTATAATCATCTATTCCAACCGTATCAGTATGTCCCATTAATACTACAGTTTTATCACTACTTCCTTTTGTACCTCTTACAAAAGCAAATACGTTATATCTCTCAACCTCATCATCTATCGTTTGTGAAGTAAACACATAATCTGGATTTTTTTGAAAGTATGGTAGGTTAGAAATCGTTTTAGCAAGTGATTTAGATATATCAATTTCACCTTCGGTATTGACAATACTTTCAATATTGACAAGATCATTAGTAACTTTTAATACTTCATCATACGTTTTTAACAATGAATACCAACCCCTAACTTAAGAAATAATTATAAAACCTGTTGTAAAAACCTAACTGTTCTCTCTTCCTTTGGAGTTTTAAAGAATTCTTCAGGAGGTCCTTCTTCAATTATTTTTCCATCAGCTAACATAATTACTCTATCCGCAACCTCTTTTGCAAAGCCCATTTCATGAGTTACAATAACCATTGTCATACCATCTCTTGCTAAACTTTTCATTGTTTCTAATACTTCGCCAACTAATTCAGGATCTAGCGCCGATGTTGGTTCGTCAAACAGCATAACGCTTGGGTTCATAGCAAGTGCTCTTGCGATAGCAACCCGTTGCTTTTGTCCCCCAGATAATTGTTCAGGATAATAATTAGCTTTATCAACAAGCCCAACCCTAGTTAATAACTCCATTGCTTTTTTATTCGCTTCTTCTCTACTTTGTTTTTTCACCTGAATTGGTGCTTCAGTTATGTTTTGTAAAACACTTAAATG
>Ga0209025_1002401_pt1 | contig 19982 bp, 20 predicted proteins | sample AraplaMF_Col_mLB_FD_184256 | JGI IMG/M metagenome (GOLD analysis project Ga0209025, IMG submission 184256) | Arabidopsis root microbial communities from the University of North Carolina, USA - plate scrape MF_Col_mLB (SPAdes) (version 2) | ecosystem: Host-associated > Plants > Roots > Endosphere... | reverse complement strand
GCTTCCGCGGGTATTTTCCCTAAAAGCGCGGGTATTCTACTCGCTTCCGCGGGTATTTCCCTCCAAAGCGCGGGTATTCTGCCACGTTCCGCGGGTATTTCCCCAAAGCGCGGGTATTCTACTCGCTTCCGCGGGTATTTCCCCAAAGCGTGAGTATTCTGCCACGTTCCGCGGGTATTCTCCCCAAAAGCGCGGGTATTCTACTCGCTTCCGCGGGTATTTCCCTCCAAAGCGCGGGTATTCTGCCACGTTCCGCGGGTATTTTCCCCAAAAGCGCGGGTATTCTACTCGCTTCCGCGGGTATTTCCCCAAAGCACGGGTATTCTGCTCGCTTCCGCGGGTATTTTCCCTAAAAGCGCGGGTATTCTACTCGCTTCCGCGGGTATTTCCCTCCAAAGCGCGGGTATTCAATCCCATTCCGCGGATACTCACCGATGCAAGAGAATCCAATTAGAATTCTAGGCCTTTAACAGCTGGAATTCCTTCTTCGTAATAATGCTTTGTGGCATCAATTGTTGATACTAAGTCTGCCATTTCTATTAGCGCTGGATTGGCGCTACGTCCTGTTACAACTAAATGCATTGTACATGGGCGCTGTTGAATAGCTTCAATGACTTCGGCTATTGGAAGCACATCATCGATTGGAAATTTTGTAATAGCAAGCGCATTGTTGAGCTCATCTAATACGAGTAGATCTATACTGTCGTCTTGCAGGGCAGCCTTTGTTTTTTCCCATGCCTTTGCTAACGCAGCACGATGCTCCTCTGGTGTTTTTGTCCAAGTGAAGCCGATTCCCATTTGCTCCATTTCTACGCCAAGCTTACGAAGAGCAATTTGCTCTCCGTATGTACGCTCTGGTGATTTAATAAATTGCATGTAACGTACATTAAGTCCTCGACCAACTGCGCGTAATGTGACGCCGAGAGAAGCCGTTGTTTTGCCCTTCCCTTCACCTGTGTAAACTAAAAACAAGCCTTTTCTAGCCATTTTTCAAGCCTCCCTTAAAGCCATGTTGTTTTTTCTTCAGATGGTGTACGTTTCTTGTCTTTAAGCTCTTGCTCTTCTGGATAGCCAATAAAGATTGTTCCTACTACCTTTTGTGATTCACTCGCGCCAATGAATGTATGCATACGTGGATCATGAACAAGCCCTACACCACGTGTACGCCATACCAAGCCAAGCCCTAGTTCCTCTGCTGCAAGCCACATGGACATGATGGCGCTACATACAGCAAAGACATTATCTGCTGTCGCATCTGCATCGTCTTCTACAATATCTGCTGTCACAACAATGGCCACTGGCGTTGTTTGAACAACTTTTAACGAGCTCTCTACTAAATTAGGTTTAGTTGGGAATCGCTCTTGCAAATAAGCACTTGCCATTTCCTCATAGCGTCTCATCGCTTCATCTTGAATAACATAAAAATGCCATGGCTCACGCATACGGTCATTTGGAGCATAAGTTGCTGCTTGTAGAATTTGCTCGATTTTCTCTTTTTCAACAGGCTGTGCCGTGTAATTACGAATTGCTCGACGATTTTTTAAAGCCTCTATTACTGTCATGATGTGTTTCCTCCTTATGCTCAAATAACTTTTTATGAAAGGGCTAGTCCCTGTTCTTCAAACCATTGAATTTTCTCGCGTACATTGACGACTTCTCCAACGACAATCATGGAAGGATTATGATAGCCTTCTCGTTCAATAATGCTTGCAATTTCATCAAGCTGTCCTGTAATGGTACGCTGTTGCTCTGTTGTTCCCCACTCAATAACGGCGACTGGAGTAGTTGCTTTGCGACCATTTTCGATGAGCTTTTTAGAAATATAAGCAATATTACCGACACTCATATAAAAGGCGACTGTATCGATCCCTGTTGCAAGTGCAGGCCAATTTAAAAAGTCTTGTCCTTTTTCCTCACGGCCATGTCCTGTTACAAGAGCAAAACTTGTCGCAAAATCACGGTGTGTTACAGGAATACCAGCATACGCTGGGGCAGCGATTCCTGCTGTAATACCGGGTACGATTTCATAAGCAATGCCATGATTTTTTAAAATTTCCGCTTCCTCTGCACCACGACCAAAGACGAATGGATCGCCACCCTTTAAACGTGTGACTATCTTGCCTTCCTGCGCTTTTTCGACGAGTAATGTATGAATCTCATCTTGAATTAAGTGATGCTTACCAGGTAATTTACCGCAGTACACAAGCTCAGCATCTTTTTTTGCAAACTCTAACAATTTCGGGTTCACAAGACGGTCATATGCAATGACATCAGCCTTTTGAATACATTCTAGCCCATACACTGTAATGAGCTTTGGATCTCCTGGTCCAGCTCCAACTAAATACACTATTCCGTCTTTCATCGCGCTACTCCAATCAGTATTTGTTGTAAAAATGCTTCACGTCTATCAATCTCTCCATTACGTGTCCATTCTAGTAGGCTCGGTTCAAGTAATGCTTGTAAAGCTTTACGTCTTTGCGGGCCTTTATCAAACTTAGCAGCAATCATTAAACGTGCCTGCTGTAGGAAGCATACGTAGTCATCATAAACCTCATCAAATTGCTCTTCGAGATCAGTCTTGATTTTACGTGCTAATGCTGGACTTGCACCTGACGTTGAAACTGTCAACACTAAAGGACCACGACGCACTGTTGCTGGCGTTATAAAATCGCTTTCAGCCTGTGCATCTGCGCGGTTGATGAGCTGCCAATGCTGGGCTGCTTCTTGTACAGCCTCATTTACTGACGTATCATTTGTCGCTGCAATGATAAGTGATGCATCATCTAAATCACGGGGTTCAAATTCTTTTTCACGCCACGTAATTTGTCCTGATTCCGCAAGGGGTAGTAAGGATTCATCTAGAGTTGGACTAACAACAACAATACTAGCTTTAGCTGGAAGCAGTGATGCTACCTTCTGTGTTGCTACATGTCCTCCACCAACAATTACTACGGTTTTATATTCAATATTGATGTGAATCGGAAAATAATTAGTCATGATTTTTCACCTTCTTACAAGCTGTTAACCAATTGTCAACAAGCTTTGGGTTAGATACGAAATGAAAATGCGTATAGCCAGCTACTAAATTTCCTGCTTGGTAGCCCTCTTGTTTGTTACCAAAGCGCCCCTTCGTTTCATAGGCCGGGGTATTATGTGAACCGCTATATTTTGAATAGTGGAATTCATGTCCCTTAGCTTCTTCATCCGTACCAATTAAAAAATTATGTTGTGTGCCAAAAATTTCTCGGTAGCCAAGAGCAGCAAGCTTTGTTTGCATCGCTACTTCCCCCGGAATAACACCAACCATGTCATAACGGTCACCGTTGCTATTTGTAATAGCCTCCGTCAAATACATAAAGCCTCCACACTCAGCTAATGTTGGTAGACCTTTGGCAACTGCTTCACGAATTGACTGTTTAGCATTCGAATTTTTCGCTAAAATATCTGCAAATTCTTCTGGGAAGCCCCCGCCGATATACAATCCGTCTGCATCAGCAGGTACAGGCTCATTTGCAAGTGGTGAGAAAAATTGAAGCTCTGCTCCTTTTGCACGTAGCAGATTCAAATTTTCTTCATAATAGAAGTTAAACGCTGCATCCTTTGCTACCGCAATGCAAATATTTTGAGATGGTTGTTCCGCAAATAGTTGCCCTGATTCTTGTAGAACAGGAGCCTTTGTTAATTCAAGCAATTGATCTAAATCAATGGTCTCTGCCATTAAAGAGCCTAGCTTTTCAAAAAATGTATCGAGTTCTCCTCGTTCGATTGCAGGGACTAATCCTAAATGTCGACTAGGAATATCAATACCTTCCTCACGCTTCAAATATCCGATCACGGGAATACCGCACTCCTGCTCAATAGCAGCCTTCGCAATTTCATAATGTCCGACACTACCGACTTGGTTGGCAATGACACCAACGATATTCGGTTGATCTGACAACATTTGAAAACCTTTCACAACTGCTGCTACACTTCGCGCCATACTTGCACAATTGACAATTAAAATAACCGGGCTTTCTGTTACAACACTAATGTCTGCTGCAGAGCCAGCATCCGATAACGGACTTTTGCCATCATAAAAGCCCATAACTCCTTCAATAATGGAAACATCAGCATCTTTGCTTGCGCGCGCGACAATATCACGCACCGCTTCATGTGAAAACATCCAGCTATCGATATTGCGCGATACCCGTCCTGTTACGGCAGTATGATAGGTAGGGTCAATATAATCGGGACCACATTTAAAGCCCTGCACAATTTTGCCCTTTTCCTGTAATGCTTTCATAAGTCCAATGGTAAAGGTTGTTTTACCAACACCACTGCCAGTACCGGCTAGTACAAAGCGATTCGTTTGCATAGGCTTCCTCCTTAAAATGTTAATCTAGCAACAGAGATTGTAGCATTGCCCGATTTTTTCTTTTCTAGCACAAGCGACTCCACCTGCGCATAACGCATTGCTGCTGGCTCACTCACCCCGTATGCACCTGTATATTTAAATACGGTTTCCGAAGGTGATGGGAAATCAATTTCATTTAATTCCACTGGTGAATATGTAACAAATTCCCAATCGTATTTCTTTGTTATTTCTAAGAAGCATTGCTCGTCCTTCTTTAAATCTATCGTGCATAGCGCTTTGACACTTTTTTTCGAAAGCTTCAGCTCTGCAAGAGTTTCATCAATGATTTGCTCAATTTCTTCCACAGATGTCCCACGATTACAGCCCATGCCAAGCACGACCGATTTTGGTCGATAAATTACACCATTATCAAGAAGTACCTCTTCTTCTGGATCAATGATACGGTCAGTAATCAGCAATGTCGCTTGTGGTTTCGCTTCAATCGCTGCATATGTTGACGGATAAATTTTAATTTGCTCCGGCATCGCTGTGTCACGCATCCACCAGTCACGTTCCCCTGTTTCCTGAACAATTGCGACGTGCTCCTCGTTAACAACAGAGGCACTTACAGGTGTCAGTTTATCGGCACTATCCCATACCCAGCCAAAACGTGCTCCAAATAAATCAACCGGAATGGTCTTTTGTACATCTGAGGCTGTCGTAATAATTGGATTTGCTCCAAGAGCTGCAGCTACTTCATGCGTCAGCTCATTGGCACCACCTAAATGACCTGATAAGACGCTAATCACATTTTCACCACGGTCGTCAATGACTACAACGCCAGGATCTGTCTTTTTATCCTTTAAAATCGGTGCTATCATGCGTACAACTGCACCGAGTGAGATGATTATAATCAAGCCTTTATATTGCTTAAAAAGAGTGGGTAGCAGTAAACGCACAGTACCTGTAAACATCTGAATATGTTTTTCTGCTTCATCACCCTGTTCAAATTTACTCATGTAATATAAGTCGCTCGCAGCAAAAGTATGCTGCAAGCGACGTCCAATTTGAACACCGTGCTTTGTGATGGCTACAACTGCATAAGGATTGCGTTGATCAACCTCTGGCAATACTCCCTCTTGTAACTCAATCACTTGTCTTCACACCTTTTCTAAAGCCATGTGTGAAAGTAGCATCATATAATTTCGAACGATATTGATCTTTATCATGAATATTCGGATCCAATGCCCAGCCAGCTAAAATCATCGCATGCTTACGAATACCGTTCACACGCATTGCTTCATCCAGTTCAATTAATGTTGTACGTACAATTTTTTGATCTGGCCATGAAGCTCGTTGAATAACAGCTATCGGTGTATCATCAGCCCAACCAGCATTTTGTAATTCTTTTACTATTTTCTTAGTTAACGTTGCACTCAGGAATAAGGCAATTGTACAATGGTGACTCGCTAAATCGCGTAGTTTTTCAAATTCTGGTACAGGTGTACGTCCTTCGGCACGCGTTAAAATAAGTGTTTGTGTTAAATCAGGAATTGTTAATTCTGCTCCGATTGCAGCTGCCGAAGCGAAGACAGAGCTAACACCAGGAATAACCTCGTAGCCTATGCCTTCTTTTTTTAATAATGCCACCTGCTCCATAATCGCTCCATACATTGCAGGGTCTCCTGTATGCATACGAGCTACTACTTTCCCCGCATTGACACGATCTACCATAACCGCTACCATTTCCTCTAAATGCATACCTGCCGTACGAATAACCTCTGCATCTGGTCGTGCCTTTGCAATAAGGTCCTCACTTACTAAAGAATCTGTATACATAACAACGTCCGCTGTTTGTAGCATATGTAAGCCTTTAACTGTAATTAAATCTGGATCACCAGGACCAGCGCCGACAATATATATTTTCTTCATTATTTACGCACCACCATTAACGTTAAATATTCTAAATCTACACCATCTAGCTCGCGTACATCCCAAATAACTTCCTCGTCAGACGTTACCTTTGTTACGACTGATGCCTTATCAAGTAAATCTAAATCGCGTAGCACCTCAAGCATTAAATCAATAACTTTCGCTACTTTAATGAATACTACTGCATCGTGACTTTCAATCGCTTCACGCATTGCATCATAGTCATCATGGGCAGGGACAATCGCAACACGGTCATCGCCATCTGCTAGCGCGATTCCAAGTCGTGATGCTGAACCATTGAATGATGAAATTCCAGGAACTGTTTGAATTTCAACGTCAGGGTGCATGTCCTGCATTAGCTTCATCATATGGATGAACGTACTATATAGTAATGGGTCTCCTTCTGTTACGAATGCGACGTCCTTACCTTCTTTTAATTTTTCATAAACAAGTTCAACTGATTTCGTCCACTCGCGTTCTAATACAGCCTCATCTTTTGTCATTGGAAATACTAGTCCAAGCATATCCTTTTCTTCTGGGTTAATATAGACATCTACGATACGATGGGCATAGCTTTTACTGCCTTTTAGTTTTTTCGGATAGGCAATAACAGGCGATTCCTGAATGATACGGAATGCCTTAACTGTAATTAACTCTGGATCGCCAGGACCTACGCCCAAGCCATATAAAATACCTAGATTACTCATGATTTTCTTCCTTTCGATATGCAGAAATAATGTAAATCGGATTTAATGGGACAAAACGTGTCATATCTAATATTGGTTTACTGCGTGCAAGCTGTGCCTGCAATATATCTACAGCAAAGCCACAAGATTTAAATGCTTCGACTGCCTTATATAAATTTTCAATTGTTGCAGCATTCAATACAATACGACCATTTGGCTTTAAGCGTGTACAGCACAATTGTAATAACTCCACCATTTCTCCACCTGTACCGCCGATAAAAATCGCATCAGGATCAAGGAAGTTTTCAAGTCCTGCTGGCGCTTTACTATGAATAGCTGTAATATCTACACGGAACTTTTGCTGATTTTGCAGGCAATTTTCTAAATCAGGAGCGTTTTTCTCCACTGCAAAAATTTGACCTTCTGGCGCAAGCTTCCCTGCCTCAATGGCCATCGATCCAGTACATGTACCAACGTCCCAAATGATGCTATCCTTTTGTAGCTGCATTGCTTGTAAACTTAAAACACGAATTTCTTTTTTCGTAATAAGTCCTTTGTCTGGCTTACGCTGTGAGAATTCTTCATCATCAATACCAAGTGCATAGCGTTTCGGTACTGAGGTTTGCTGTAGAATGACAACATTTAAAGGAGAAAAATTAGCGATTTCTAATTCATCAAGCGAATACCAACCAAATTTTTCATTTGTGCCCTGTAAGTTTTCTGCTACAAATGCACGGTATTCTGTCATGCCAAAATGCTTCAAATAACTTGCTAGCGCATTCGGGTTATTTTCCGCATCTGTTAGCAGTGCCACTTTCTTTTTACCATCAATACGTTGTGCTAAGCCTTTCATGGAGCGCCCATGAATACTTGTGACATAAGCATCCTGCCAGCTTTCTCCCATCTTAGAAAAAGCAAGCTGTACCGAGCTCATATATGGATAAACTTCAATGTCTAGCTTCTTCGCTAAATAACCACCGATGCCGTAAAATAATGGATCACCAGACGCTAAAATAACTGTATTTCTTGTTTCTGCAGATAATCTCTCAACAAGAGCAGATAGACCACCTTTAATCAACATTTTTTCACCAGTAAAGTTCGGGAAAAATTCTAGAACACGCTCTCCACCAACAAGTACCTCACAGTCGTCAATCCACTGTACATATTGCGGTAGTAAGCTATCTTGTCCGTTATCCCCGATCCCAATTAATTTCATCGATCGATGCAATGTCATCAGCCCTTCCTAATAATTGTCCCTGCATCGAATAAATCGATGTGGAAAGCGTTAAACCGCCCCTAATGTGATGTATTGATGAATAGCAGCACGCCTCACATAAGTGGTTGAAGAATGCATCATAGCCCTTTTCTGCCATAATTTCTCCGACCTGTGAAGCAGTGTTTGCCTCTCGTACGTTTGTAACGGTTTCTTCATCTGCACCTATATCCACTGCTAATTGAGCTAAAAAGTTAAAATCAATAGGAGCACTTTTGGAGTGCACCATCATAACACCTTGTGCCACCTTCGAGAATTTCCCCATCATACCGACAAGCGATACTTGCTTCATACCAAGACGCTTACAATGCTTTAATGTAAAGCCTACAAAATCGCCCATTTCTATAAATGCTTCCTCTGGCAAATGAGGGTACTGTGCCATCGCATACTTTTCACTACGTCCACCTGTCGTAACAACTAAATGCTCACAACCAGCCTCTTTCGCAACACTAATCGCTTGAACAATACTAGCCATATAAGCGGAACTCGAAAAAGGCACGACGGTTCCCCTTGTGCCTAAAATGGAGATGCCTCCAATAATACCAAGTCTCCCATTTAACGTTTTTTTAGCAATTTCCTCACCTTTAGGGACGGAAATAACTACGTTAACGCCTCGTTTAATTTGAAATTCATCAAGTACACCTTGTACAGTACTATGAATCATCTTCCGTGGTACTGGATTGATGGCCGCTTCTCCGACAGGCACTGGTAAGCCGGGCTTTGTTACACGCCCGACACCAATTCCACCGTCTAGATGAATGCCTGGTATATCTGACCAGCTTACTGTTCCGATAATGAGTGCTTTATGTGTTGCGTCTGGATCATCACCAGCATCCTTAATCGTTTCACAGCTAACAGCATTATTTTGAAATGTACATTTTTCTATTGTGAATGTTGCATCTCGTCCAATCGGCAAATGAATAGTACTTGTTTCTTGCTCTTCATTTGTAATTAAGGCAAGTAATGCAGCCTTCGTTACTGCAGTCGCACAGGATCCCGTTGTATAACCGTGACGCATGTCCTTAGGATCCTTTTTAGGCTTCCGCTCCATTATTTTTTCGCCTGTTCATCCGCTAAAAGTGAGACAGCATTCAATGCGGCAACCGTCACTGTACTACCGCCTTTACGACCAACGTTTGTAATATAAGGAATACCTTCTAGTTTTAATAGCTCTTCCTTCGATTCAGCTGCTGATACGAAGCCAACTGGCATACCGATAATTAAATCTGGTTTCGCTAAGCCTTCTTTAATTAAACGAATTAATTCAAGCAATGCTGTTGGTGCATTACCAATTGCATAAATGCCACCTTCGTGTAATTTAGCTGCCTTTTGCATTGAGATAATCGCACGCGTTGTGTTTTGTTTTTTTGCTTCAATTGATACGTCTTCATCTGCAATGTAACAGTGTAAATCGCCACCATGCTTTTGGAAGCGTTTTTTCCCCGAACCACTCTCAATCATTTGCACATCGGCAATGACATGTCGACCTGCAAGAATTGATTTAATACCTGCTTCAATTGCTCCTGGTGTAATAATAACGCTACGTCCTAATTCAAAATCGGCTGAAGCGTGAATAATGCGACGTACAATTTTCCACTCATCCTCTGAGAAATTATGCTCGCCCATTTCCTCAGCAATAATTGCGAAACTGTAATCGTAAATTTTATCTGGGTCTACTGTTAATGGTTTGAAATCTGTTTTAAAGTCCATTTGTATTGCCTCCTAAAGTGTGTTTTGTACAGCCTGTAATACATCTTCAAATGTAGAATACTGCTGTCCGTATTTTATATTTGGTCTTGCAATTAAAATTGTTTCAATGCCACATGCAAGGGCTGCCTCTAGCTTTTCATCCACCGAGCCAACCTTGCCACTTTCTTTCGTGATCATCAATGTCACATTATATTGGCGAAAGAGGGCTTCGTTTAATTCCTTTGAAAATGGGCCTTGTATGGCAACAATATCTCTTTGTGCCACACCAAGTGCTTCACATTTTTCCATATTATCGAGTCGAGGAAGCATACGTGCAATCACTCGTGTATTTTCTAAGCCATGTAACACCTTTGTAAAGGTCGCTAATGTTTTACTGCCCGTCGTTAGCATAATGACTCCACGTTTTTCCGCTGCTAAATGGGCAGCCTCCTCATAATCCTTCACAACCGTAATTAGCGGGTGTGCATAATGCTCATGAGCACGTTCATAACGAATATACGGAACATTTGCTTGCTCTGCTGCAGCCATGGCATTTTTTGAAGCTTCTTCAGCAAATGGATGAGAGGCGTCTACAACTAAACGATACCCTCGCTCGGTAATAATCGTCGCCATTTCCTCCGCAGTTAAACGACCGACTAAATGAGGAAGGCCTACTTCTGCAAGGCTTGAAGCGGCTGATTCAGTAACGACCGTAGCTGTCACAGCATGACCTGCTGACTGTAGTTCAAGTGCTAGATTCCTAGCATCGCTCGTCCCTGCTAACATGAAAATCATTTCACCGGCTCCTCTTCATGGTGATGGTGATGGTGATGGTGATGATGATGATCGTGGTCGTGGTCGTGATCATGGTCGTGGTGATGGTGGTCATGATCATGATCGTGGTGGTGATGATGATGCGCATGTCCATGCACTGCCGCATAAGCACGATAATTTTCTAAATCTTGCATACCTGTCGATGTACCATTGACAGCTTGCTCAATACGCTCTAGTAGAACATTTTGTAAACGCTCATGATAACCAAAATAATTAGCAATTTGAATATCACAATCTGCGTATTTTTCGTTAAATTGCTCGCACATGCCGTTCATACGTTCCATTAGGATACCTGTGAATAAAAAGTACGGTAGCATAATAATTTTTTTAGCACCTAACTTCACACAGCGCTCTATTCCTTCTTCTACTCGGGGATCAGTAACACCCATAAATGCGCTTTCTACATACTGAACCGGGAGTTTTTCCCATAACAAGCGTGTAATTTTATAAAAATCACCATTTGCAGTTGGATCACTACCCCCACGTGCAATTAATAAAACGGCAGTATCTTTATGTTCTTCTTTAGCATTAAAGCCGATTTCTGCTAAACGGTCTTCTAAAATAGCAAATATTTCTTCATGGATACCGATTGTTTGTCCATACGTGAACGTTATATTTGGATAATGCTCACGTGCATGTTCGATTTCTGCTGGAATATGTAGTTTTGAATGCCCAGCATGAAGAAGGATAATCGGAATAACATGCACCTCTGTAGCACCCTTCTTCACACAGTTCGTAATACCTTCTTCAATATTTGGTGAAGCGAACTCTAAAAAACATGTTTCTACTAAAAAGTTATCATCAATGCGAGGTGTCATTTGCTCGATAAACTTACGTACCTCTTCATTCCCTGCTTCTAAACGGCTCCCGTGGCCGACAAATAAAATTGCTTTCATCTCATTACTCCTCACTAGTCGCCGCATGGAGCTGGCTCTACTTTTATTTTTGAAGACATATCCTGATACGTGAAATGTAGGATCTTTTTCACACGCTTGAAGTATTTAAACAAACGTTCATTTGGATGCGCATTTGCTTTATATTCTTCGATAATGTCGGTGATAAGTGGTATAAGCCGTTCAGGCTCTAGCCCCTCCACAACTGGCTGGGCAGCATGTGCTGTACGACCAACCGGCTTGGCACCAATAAAAACATCAAATTTACTTTTACGATAAACAATTCCAATATCGTCGAATACTGCTCGATAACATGCCATACCGCAGCCGTTAAAGCCAATATTTAATGTTTTCGGTAACGACATCCCACCAAGCTTTGCTTGAATCTCTTCTGCATACGGAATCGAATCGTACTTTTCTCCATAACAAAAGTCACAAGCCTTTAATGATAACACGTCACCAAGTGGTGCTAGTAAAAAGCCAACTTCACGAAGCTTTGCTGTAATCTCTTCAGGATCAGACGTTGGAATTTTCAAATGAATCTGATGGTCTGGTGTATACTCCATCGTCCCTTCCTCGCCAACTACCTCAGCTAACGTCATCATTTGTTGAGGAGTAAAGAACTTATTGGCTACCCCAGGACTAACCGCTAATTCAAAAATGGATTCGATTTTTTGTTGAACACGCTTAGGTGTTACTTTCACCGTGCTTGTTCCCTTCACCATAGCAAGTGCAGCTGTCGCCATTTCCAGTGACGATTTTTTAGGCTTTGATTGTGGTCTGATGGCTAAACTAGGCTTAATACGATTGGCATTAGGATCTGTCGCAAAATCATTACTCGCTGCTCCTGTTTCTTGATTCATTGCCCATGGTTCATTTTCTTCCTTAAGTCGTTGATGTGGTCGTAACGGTTGTTTTTCCTCACCAAGTGTATATTTACGCTGATAACCACGTGGCGTAATCATTTTATTGTCGTAGAAGAAAGTTGTTGAATTCCCGATAATAACTGTCGTTAACATGCCGATATCATGTTCAAGCATTTCTGCTAAAGTAGTCATCGTAATTTCCTGACGGTCACGATACGCGCTTTTCACAAGTCCAACCGGCGTATCTGGTGAACGATATTCTAATAAAATTCTTTGTGCCTCAACGATTTGTCTCGTACGACGCCCACTTTTCGGGTTATAAAGAGCAATAACAAAATCCGCCATAGCTGCCGCTTCCACTCGTTTTGCAATTAAATTCCAAGGTGTTAGGTGGTCACTTAAACTGATGGTACAGGCGTCATGCATAATGGGAGCACCTAGTAAACTTGCACACGAATTAATAGCAGAAATACCTGGAACAATTTCAACCTCAATACCAGTTGCTTCGGTCCAGCCAAGCTCGATTAATACCTCATACACTAATCCTGCCATTCCATAAACGCCGGCATCTCCACTGGAAATAACCGATACTATACTTCCAGCCTCTGCCTGACGCACCGCTTCCTGTGCTCGCGAAACTTCCTCTGTCATACCAGTACTAATAATTGACTTTGCACTAACTAAATCCTGAATAAGTTCAACATAAGTTTTATAGCCTATGATCATATCACTTTGTTGAAGTGCCTCCACAGCACGTGTCGTAATATGTTTAAAGTCTCCAGGGCCAAAGCCAACTACGAAAATCTTACCTTTTTGCGCCATTTTGCTACCCCTCTTTCACCTTTTCAATACCTTTAATGGCTGTTGTTTGTGCTGTACGCTGTAGCAAACCTTCACTCAATGTAAAGACATGCTCATTATGTAACGATTCATGATTTAAATCTTGTACGAGTGCTCTCCCATGCTCCGTTGTTGGCACTCGGTACCAATTTCCCTGAGGATAAGCAATGACAACACAAGCATCCTTACATCTGCCATTACAACGGGTCCTCGTCGTATGTATTTCCTTATCAAGCGCTAGCAACTGTATTTCATCACGAATTGCCTGTGTAATGTCCTCAGCATCTTTTTTCATACAGCTACTACCATTGCAAATAAAAAGATGTGTTTTCATCCCCTCTAAATTCCAAGTTGTCATAGTTTTTCTCCCCTCATTTGCTTTTAGGAAAAAGAAAAACCTTTACTCTAGACGAAGAGTAAAGGTTTAGTAGAAGCCAAATAAAAACGAATATATACAGATACTCGCTCTCGCTTCAACTTCTCCCTCCGAAAAGTTTGCATGCATCATCACATAAGCAGGTTTCCTGACTTAAGCTTCCTTTTACTTTCGCGCCTTCCTAATCTTTCACTAGTGGCATCCGCGATTTCATCAGCTATTACAGTAGCGGGGGCTGTATCGGATTTTCACCGATTTCCCTATTATCTTGAAAATATTCAAGCACTTATGGATGTTTTATATGAATTTAGTTTTAACTTCTTTCAGTTCAGCAAGTATCCAAACATCCGCTGGAATAGAGGAACTCAGTCTAAGAACGCCACGTCCTGTGGCAACGACTGCGTGACCAACATCACGTTGGCCCAAAGCCTCCGGCGGATGTCACAAAATCGGATAGGAATTCTTTGTGCAAGCACAAAGCAGATTCCGGACGCAATTATGCCGCTTTGCATAATTGCTTGTGATAAAGCTGTTTCTATCATAGCTTATTTTTTTAAAATTTCAATATTTCTTTCTAAATTTGTGACATTTTCATTAATTTTTTTTAGAAAGATGTGCATTCATTTTATATTTATCCGAATTTTCGACATAGAAACTCAATTAAAAATATTTTCATAAAAAGTATAGCATATTTATGGAAAATTATGTTACACTTTGTCGTGAAATCTCACAACTTCATCTTTTTTCGGTGCGAATTGTTCATCAATTCGCTTAAAAGGGAAGCCGGTTCAAGTCCGGCGCGGTCCCGCCACTGTACTAGGGAGTTTTATAGAGAATGTCACTGTCCAAATGATGGGAAGGCCTATAAAACGTTGAACTAAAGCCAGGAGACCTGCCGAAAAATATGTGATCGTTTCAACCTACGAGGATGGGTGTGCGGCTTAGCAAATTAGAATTTTATTTGCATTTTTTCAGCTATGCATTTTTCCGCAAATGGAGAAGTGCTTTTTTATTTTCGCACGCTAATTCGAAATAATTTATTGAGGAGGAGAGATTTTTGAAATTCTCAGGTTGGAAGCTTAGTTATTTCTTATTGGCATTTTTATTTGTGCCAAATCGTGCATTTGCGATGCATATTATGGAGGGCTTTTTGCCAATTGAATGGGCGATTTTTTGGTGGGTCATATCGATTCCTTTTATTATTTTAGGATTACGTTCTATTCGTAAAACCATCGATGAAAATCCTGAAACAAAAATGATATTAGGTCTATCGGGTGCCTTTGCCTTTGTGCTATCAGCTTTAAAAATTCCTTCTGTAACGGGAAGTTGCTCACATCCGACAGGAGTTGGGCTTGGAACAGTTCTTTTTGGGCCATTAGCGATGAGTGTTATCGGGACAATCGTATTATTATTCCAAGCTTTACTTTTAGCACACGGTGGGCTTACAACTTTAGGAGCTAATGCCTTTTCCATGGCCATTATGGGCCCTATTATCGCTTACTATGTATTTAAGGGCTCACTAAAAATGGGGCTATCATTTTCCATCGCTGTCTTTTTAGCAGCAATGCTTGGTGACTTAGGTACATATGTTGTCACTTCTATACAATTAGCTCTTGCCTTCCCGTCTGAGGTCGGAGGCTTTATGGCTTCATTCACAAAGTTTGCAGGTATTTTTGCATTAACGCAAATTCCTCTTGCTGTTAGTGAAGGAATTTTAACAGTGGTCGTTATGAACTTCCTGAAAAAATACAATGTCAGTGAATTAAAAGCTTTACGTGTATTTTCAGCAAAGGAGGCTCACTAAAAATGAAAAAAAACTTACTGCTTTTAGCAATTGTTGTGTTATTAGCAATCGTTCCCCTATTTATTCAAAAAGGTGCAGAATTCGGAGGGGCTGATGGCGAAGCGGAAGCAGCGATCAGTGAAATAGATGCAAGCTACGAGCCATGGTTTGAAAGCTTATGGGAGCCACCGAGTGGTGAAATTGAAAGCTTATTATTCGCACTTCAAGCTGCTATCGGAGCTGGATTTATCGGCTATTTCATCGGCTTAATGCGCGGCAAACATAAAGAGGGTTAAGAGATGTTACTCATTGATAAGTATGCTTATTTGAATAAACTAGCGTCTGTTCATCCGTTAGAAAAAATGACTTTCTCCCTTGGACTACTTTTATTGTCGCTTATCATGAGAGATGAACGAATTTCACTCATTACATTTATTGTGATGAGTGCTTTTATCATTAGAGGCGCAAAAATTCCTACAAAGTATTATGCAAAATTACTATTGCTACCTGGACTTTTTTTACTATCAAGTTTAGTATCAATTTTAATTTCTATTGCGCCAGCAACTAGCGCTCTACCAACGCACATATGGTCATTTTCTCTTAATAATTGGACAATTTTTGTCGGCAGTGCAAGCCTAGAGACAGCGCAGCAGCTTTTTTTCATCGTCCTTGGCAGCATTAGCTGTTTGTATTTTTTAATTCTCACAACATCAGTACAATCCATTTGTTTCGTCTTGCGACAATGGCGTCTTCCAACTCTATTTGTAGAGCTAGTAGAACTAACGTATCGTTTTATTTTTATCTTTTTAGAAAGTATGCAAAAAATTCATCTTGCCCAACAGGCCCGCCTAGGATACAGCTCCCCTATGCAGTGGCTTCGCTCGGTATCAATGCTGATTGCAGCTTTATTTGCCGAGATGTTCCAACGAAGTCGTGAACTAAACAATGCAATGGAAGCACGCGGTGGCGAAACTGTTTATTGGCAAGAGGATATTACCTATAACATAAAAAATTGGCTTGGTATTACTACTATTTTTATACTCCTCATCATTTACGGAGGTTTTTTCTAATGACAGACTTATACTTTGATTTAACACATTTATCCTACGCTTATGCTGATGGAACTCATGCCTTAACGGATATTACACTACAGCTTCCAAAGGGGAAAAAAATCGCTTTACTAGGTCATAATGGGGCTGGAAAATCAACATTATTTCAGCATTTAAACGGAATTTTGAAGCCTACCGCTGGAAGTATATCCTTTTGTGGTAAAGAACTTAACTATAGTAGAAAAGCATTAAAAGAATTACGCCAACAGGTTGGTATTGTTTTTCAGGATGCAGACAACCAGCTTTTTTCTGGCACAGTTAAGCAAGATATTGCATTTGGACCTATGAATCTTGGCTGGACAACTGAAAAAATTGAAGAGAAAATTGCTTGGGCTGTCGCTCAAACCGAAGTCGAAGCATTGCTTGATAAACCGATACATTTTTTAAGTGTTGGACAGAAAAAACGTGTCGCAATGGCTGGTGTACTTGCAATGGAACCTTCCGTTTTATTATTAGATGAACCGACGGCTGGACTAGATAATTATTTTAGTGCACAAGTTTTACAATATTTAGCTATGTTAGAAAACGGTGAGCGAACAATTTTACTGGCAACGCATGATATCCCACTAGCTTATGAATGGGCAGATCAAATCATCGTGATGGAAGCTGGGAGAATTATTTATAATGGAGATCCAGTTGCAATGTTCTTTCAAGAGGATTTGCTTAAGAGAGCTCATCTTGAACGTCCATGGGTTTTTGATATGACTATTGCTTTACAAAATAAAAAACTATTAGAGAAAAACATCAAAATGCCTCGTTCGAAGGAAGATTTACACAGACTAATAGAGCAGCTCTAAGATATTTGCCCATAGCTGGTTCTTTTCAATTGTGGCTGAATACACTCACCTACTCAAATTTCACAAATCGAATAAGAATAGTAGCCGTCGCCTGTTTTAAATCTCCCTTCTACATATTTTTATCATGAACAAAATATAATGGTAAAATATAGAATGGTACTTTTGGAAATAAATATACTCATTTACGAAACTTTTCTATTACTCATTCGTATTAGTAGAGATGGCCCAAATATTTAATACACCCAAGGAGGGAAAACAGTTGAAGAACTGGAAAAAGAAATCAATCGCTCTAGTAGCATCTGCAGCACTAATGGTCCCTGCTGCTTCTGCCTTTGCTGAAGCACCGCAAAAAACAGCAAAGAACCAAGAGTTAGTGAAAGTAGCTAGCAATAAGGATCAATCATCAAACAATCAAAAAGAGTGGATTAGTAAGGATACTATTATTATCAAACATTCAGGTCTTGATAACAGTGTGCATAAGAAAATCGGCTCAAAAGTGATTCGCTCAATTCCTTCATTAGGTTACGATGTTATCCAACTTAACAAAGGAACGAATTTAGAAAAAGCAGTTTCATATTATGCTAAGCAAAAAGGGGTTAAAAGTGTATCCCCAAGCTATGTGTACCATTCTTTTGGCACAAAAACAGATCCAAAGAAACAGGATATGTATCATTTAAACCTGCTTCAAATTGATAAAGCTTTAAAATTAGCAGGTAACAATGGTGTAAAAGTGGCAGTTATCGATTCTGGTGTGGATTTTAAACATCCAGATTTAAAATCTCAAGTGCTACCTCCATATAATGCTGCGGCACCTGCCAATACTTCTTATCCTGGAGATCATGGGACACATGTAGCAGGAATTATTGGTGCAGCAAAAGATAATGGTATTGGAGGACACGGGATTAATCCAAATGCCAAGCTTCTTCCGATCGATGTATTCAACGGAAAAGATGGTGCTAATGATTTCGTCATTGCACAAGGAATTCTTTATGCTATCGAGCAAGGCGCCGATGTTATCAATATGAGTCTTGGCGGCTATGGTGAATCTCCATTAATGAAGGAAGCCGTTCAGAAAGCGATTGAAAAAGGTGTTACCATTGTAGCTGCTGCTGGAAATGAATCGACAGATAATTACTCCTTCCCTGCTTCTTACGAAGGCGTTATAAGTGTAGGTTCTACGAATGATCGAAACAAATTATCAAGCTATTCAAACTATGGTCCATCTGTTGATTTAGTAGCGCCAGGTGAAGAAATTTACAGTACAGTCCATGATGAGACAAAAGGATCATCCTTTGTTAAATTTAGCGGAACGTCGATGGCATCTCCCGTTGTTGCAGGTGTGGCTTCCCTACTAAAATCAAAATATCCAGATTTAAAGCCACATGAAATAGAAGCTATTCTCGAAACGACGGCAAAGGATTTAGGTGAGAATGGCTATGATCTTACATTTGGACATGGCCTAGTAGATCCTGTGAATGCATTACAGTTTAATATAAAAGATTTACCAAAACAGTATTCAGAAACAAAAGAAGAGCGCTTGAAAAACGCAAAAGTCCTTAAAAAGGATACATTAAATACAGAAAAAGGCACATTCAACCAACCAGACGAAAAGAAATGGTACAAAGTTAATTTAGATGCAAATGAATATGCTCAACTGACATTAGAAGGTGCAAACAAATATGATTATGCATTTGATTTGTATTTCTACCCTGAAGGTAACAGCAAAGAAGTAGAACCAATTAACGTCAATGATGTTCGCGTTGGCAAGCAAGAAGGGTATCTATATAAAGCAGAGCAAAAGGGAACCCTTCTTATTGGAGTTAAAGATCATAATGGCAACTATAGCTCAAAGGGCGATTCTAACTATGTCTTCACAGCTCAAACTACTAATAAATTACCAATTGATTCATTAGATATGGAGCATATGGAGAAGATTGAAAAATTCCCATTCAGTACAGCAGGTAAAAACTATACCCTACTTTCTGAAGATCATTTAGGTGACAAAGACTATTTTACTTTTTCAGTAAATGAACCAACGACACTGAAATTTGATTTAACTGGGATTCCAGGTGTTACTGCATCCATGGAGCTTTATTTAAAAGAAGACTTAGTTAATGTACCAACAGAGGAAATCGATGCTGAAGGATTAGATGAGGCATATCCAATCCGAGCATCTTATGGTATGGATAAAGGCGATGGAGTAAACTTAGTTGTCGATGCTATACCAGGTGAAGAGTATGTAATTAGCGTATCTAATAATAACAGTAACAATTTTTCACTTGAAATGTTCTATAACGGCGGTATTGATACTGAAGAAACTGTTAGTGAATCCATTATTCCTTACACATTAAAAGGTGAAGTCTTAACCCTTCCTCAAGATGAAGACGGCCTTACATTAGGTGGGGAAACGCAAGAAAACAACATAAAAGAGGACCTTTTACCTTTAGCTGAATATAAAACAAAAAAACGTAAACAAGTAAATGATTTTATGAATATATTCATGGATCCAGATGCTATGGGACAACTGGAAAACGCTGACCAAATAATAGAACAAGCAATTCGTTTTGA
>Ga0209025_1002392_pt1 | contig 20068 bp, 18 predicted proteins | sample AraplaMF_Col_mLB_FD_184256 | JGI IMG/M metagenome (GOLD analysis project Ga0209025, IMG submission 184256) | Arabidopsis root microbial communities from the University of North Carolina, USA - plate scrape MF_Col_mLB (SPAdes) (version 2) | ecosystem: Host-associated > Plants > Roots > Endosphere... | reverse complement strand
AGCTGCAAAAGAAGCTGGACTATCTGGTGCAACTTCAACAGCATATTGGGGATATGCAAACTCATTCGCTACACTTTTAATTTCTATACTTGCTCCTATTCTCGGCACAGTTGCTGATTATAAAGGATTTAAAAAACGATTTTTCACATTCTTCTTTGGACTCGGTATCGTATTTACAAGTATGCTAGCAGTCGTCCCAACATCTCAGTGGTACTTATTACTAGGATGCTATATGCTCGCATTAATCGGTTTTGCGGGGGCAAACATCTTTTATGATGCATTTTTAGTAGATGTCACTTCTGAAGATAGAATGAATCGAATTTCTACGCGAGGTTTCGCATTAGGCTATATTGGGAGTACTATTCCTTTTATCGGTTGTATCGCTCTTATTATTCTTTCTCAGAAAGGAACTATCCCTTTATCTGTTGGTATTGCTAGTCAAATTTCATTTGCGATAACAGCTCTTTGGTGGGGGTTATTTACGATTCCAATGCTAAAAAACGTAGAGCAAACGCACTATATTGAACGTCACCCTAGACCAATTACAATGAGCTTCAAACGCCTTGCTGCTACTTTTAAAAATATTAAAGAATATAAAACTGTATTCATGTTCCTAATCGCTTACTTTTTCTATATTGATGGGGTCGATACAATTATTACTATGTCCACCGCTTACGGAACAGATCTCGGTATTAGTGCAACGAATCTATTAATCATCTTATTCGTCACACAAATTGTAGCTTGTCCATTCGCTTTATTATACGGAAAATTATCAGAAACATTTACAGGTAAAAAGATGCTATATGTCGGTATTATTATTTATATCATTATCTGCACATATGCTTATTTCTTAAAAACGACACTCGATTTCTGGATTTTAGCAATGTTAGTTGCCACTTCTCAGGGCGGGATTCAAGCACTTAGTCGTTCCTATTTTGCAAAACTAGTACCTAAAGAATCTGCAAATGAATTCTTCGGATTTTATAATATCTTTGGTAAATTCGCAGCAATTATGGGTCCCGTATTAGTCGGTGTTACAACGCAATTAACAGGAAAAACAAACGCTGGTGTCCTCAGTATTATTGTACTGTTCATTATCGGTGGATTCTTATTAACTAGAGTTCCCGAAAATGATACATCCGTTACACCACCTAGTCCAAAAACGAAAACGCTATAAGAAAAGATCCTCTTCATATGAGAAGGGGATCTTTTCTTTATTTTATCGATAACGTCTTACAATTAAAAATTCTACAGCCGGCTTTACAACTATCGCAGCGCATAACGCAAACAAAAGCGGTATGTTATGAAAATCAATCCATTTATTAAAACCTGCCGATGCGAAAAACAAACCAAAAATTAATACAACAAGTACATAATACGTAACATTTGCACTTGTTCTTAATACATGTTTTTCTACATCTTCTTTCTCCTCCGTTGTCCCTTCCACATTATGCGATGCCAAACTTTTAAACATATAATGTAATGCGATGCTACAAATAAATAGTGCATACCAGTTTACTTGAAGTTCAGTTAACCAATAATAAAGTGCAAACACTAACGTACTTATAGCCACTAATGCCGTAACTACAAGGTTTATTTTCTCTTTCCCCAACAACTACTCCCCCTACAGCTTGTACAAAAATAGTTTATCAACAGTTGTTCCTAATACTTCAGCTAAACGGAATGCTAACGCTAAGCTTGGATCATATTTATTATTCTCAATTGCATTTATCGTCTGTCTAGAAACTTTACACTTATCAGCCAATGCACCTTGTGAAATATTGTTTTCAGTGCGTAATTCATAGATTTGATTTTTCACACCATTTCTCCTAACCTGTAAAATCGTTTTTACATCATCAGTATATAGTTGGGGCATTTCATTGTCAAAAGATTGCCACAAGAAAAGGGAGCAACTCTGCTCCCTTACAATGGTTATTTCGAAGCTAACGAATTTGTTAGTTCCTCCCTATTAGTGACATCTTCTTTATTTATTTGCATGCGTAGAACCGGCCCTATCGCAAATAAAATAAGTATCATTGCTATACAAAATACAGTAACTAGTGAGGTCATCTCCTTCAATCCTCCAGCTAGTGAAGTTCCAATTAACATTGCCCCCATAAACAGCGGTAAAATTGTTCCATTTACTCTTCCAATCATATTTTCTGGTACAAGTTGAATCATAAGCGTACCGACAACGATATTAACACAAGCTAAACAAATACCTGTTCCAAACCTCATGAAACTAGTAATCCAAAATGATGTAGATAGCCCTTCTACTAAAAATGACATCGCTAATATGCTCATACCGAATACAAACATCTTTTTCGGGTTCACTTTTGAAGCGAAAACTGCAGCAACAATACCACCGATTAACATACCGATTCCATCAGCTGCAGCTAAATATTGAACTGCTTCCTTTTCCATTCCAAGCCGTTCAATTACAAGAAACACTTCTAATGGATTCGTTAGTCCAACAGCTAAGCCCATAATGGTGAAAGTAATCGTAATCATACGTAAATTTTTCGTATGAAGAACATATTTCCAACCTTCTTTTATATCATTTTTTAATGAATCTCTCGCTACTTGCTCTTGTTCCATCCATTTTGGTAAAAACGAAAGAGCGATAGCAGATAACAAAAATAAAATGATTAAGCTATATAGTGATGTAAATAAACCAAGTTGTGTATACACAAGCGATCCTACCACTGGTCCGAAAATTAGAAATAATGACTGTAATGTTTGGTTAAATGCAATCGCATTTGCTACCTGTTCTTCTTTTACGTAGCGCTTAAATATACGCGAAGATGATGGCTGAGAAAACTGACCTACAATCGCGGAAATAAGTGTTGCAAAAAATATAGCCTGCCAATAATCCAGCTTTAACAACAAGACAATTCCTATAATAGACAGTACACTTAATACATCTCCAGCAACCATCGTTCTTTTCGGATTCCAGCGATCAGCTAGCGCCCCACCAATAAACGAGAAAATAAAAATAGGTGCATATTCCATAACCGATAACAAAGAAACTGAAACTGGATCATTATTCGTTCGCTCCATTATGAAATACAAAAGAGCCATATTTCTGATCCAAATTGCAAATTGTTGTAAAATATCAGATGCCATAACGAGCATAAATGCTCGATTTTTAAATAAAGCGTTCATTTTCATTCCCCTTTCACAAACCGACCGTTCGGTCTAGTTTATTTTGTAAGAAAAGCAACTGACTTATTATTCAGCTGCCATTCCTTTTAACAATACATCTATTGCCTTTTTATAAATACGTTGTAGCTCTTTATGATCTAACTCGTAGTAAAGTACTCCAAGCCCTGATAATAATCCATTCACAATATACATAAGGTCGCGCGTATTATCTTCGCGAAACTCTCCAGACTGTATGCCTGCTTCAATTAGTTTCTCAAACATAACATATGATTCTCTAGTTAAAGCCAATAGTTCATCCAAAATCTCTTTACTTACAACTTGGCTCATAGAGAATTCCTCTATTGCATTTGAAATTGGTTGCTGTATGTCCTCGACATGATATTCCGCGAGACCATATAGTTTTTCAGTATTCGTACTATACAACTTCTCTTTTTCATTCCATTTTTCAAGCCAATCATACGTATGCTGTTTCACTACAAATAAAAATAATTCTTCTTTACTTTTAAAGTGATAATAAATGCTTCCTTTACTTCGCTCTGTAATTTCACAAATCTCTTCCATAGATGTAGCTGCATAACCCTTCTGTGAAAACAGACTTTCTGCTTTATAGGCAATTTCTTTCTTTATCTCTTCTGCGCTTTTTCTCATATTCACACCTCTTTAAACCGACCGTTCAGTCTAATAATAACAAATTAAAAACCTCTATTACAAGAGGCTATATTCCTTATTTAAGAAAACGTACTTTCAAACCACATTCGAATCATATGTATTATTCCAATTTTAAATCCTAATTTAACAAGAAATACGCCTCCCGCAGCTAATAAAAATAACACTACTTTCCTCTTATTTTTCACTTTCGGTTCCCTTTTCATTTCTATTCCCCTTATTACGTTAAAAATATTAATCAAACGTTTGTTTAACTGTTTTTATGCATATGTAAGCCAACTAATCAAACGTTTGTTTAAAAAGAAATACGCCCCCATATAGGGCGTATTCTCATCAATCACCGCCACCTCCGCCACCATCGCAGCTGCCTCCGCTATCTCCACCGAAAGATCCTCCACAATCATGTGAACCTCCATGCGAGCTATCATTATCAGATCCAGCAAAGAAAAATAATGGTGATGAGTTGTTAGATGAATTATGAATGTTATTTTGTTTTGTAAGATTTACCTTCTTTTTGTTTGATCGCACTGCTGTTACAATCGTTCCAACTACAACAAATAATAGTATGACAATAATAAATTCCATATAAAATCCTCCCTTAATCTTCGAATAATTGAATGGTTCTCTCTAGATTTTCAAGTGAAATGAAGCGCGATTCACGAAGGATCTCTTTTCCATTATAAAATAATAAAACTGTTGGCCCTGTAAATACTGCATATCGCCCCGCGATCTCTTGCATGTCTTGTAGTAATATTTCTACTTTCTCTACGTAATCATAATTCTCTATTACGCTATTTACTTTTCTTAGCATAACATCACAAACACCACAATTTTCTGTTTTAATAAAAAGCAGCACTAATTGTTGTTCTTCAATATATGTTGCTAATTCTTCTATCGTTTCAAATGTATTCATCTTATCCCTCTTAGCGTAATTTACGAAATACTTTACCCTGATACATACGAAAAGCTGAACTATCTTTAATCTTTCTCTTTTCCATTACCTGCTGAAAACGAAGCGTTTTTGCTGTTAACTCTTCTTGTAATTCCTTTCTCTCTGCTTCATCATAACAGCACGCAATTAAGTCTTCTATTTTTAATATATCTTTTTGTAGTTCCATTTCTGGTGGAATCATGCCCGCATTTTTTAAAATTTTATAACTCATTCTAAGCTCTGGAGGTACCATTGAAAGGTCTTCTAATTGTAGTGGTTTTCCTTTTCCCGGAATATGATCAAGGTCTCCATTCCGTATTGCTTGTCGAATTTTTTCTTCAGCAATGTTCAAAAAGACATCCACACCATTCGCTCCTTTACATATTTTTACTATTATTTTACATGATATTTACTCATCTCGCTACGCTATTACAAATTGACTTCATACAATTTTTTCTCAAATTTAATTACAAGAAGCCTTTTCCCCCCCTAATCAATATTTTATTTTCATGTGTAATCTGTATTAGAGCCACTTCATATTGAGAAAGTCTTTTCAAATCAAATAAAGCGTTTACACCAAATCTTACATTTGCTACGATTTAATCACCCCCAGCTCCCTTGTATAGACTTCGTGATGTCTGATCATTTTTATCCCGCTTTAATGGGCAGTAAGACCCCCCACCACTGATTAAAGTTTCATACGTCTAGATTCATTTTGGTTTATTGGCGCATGCCTTTAAATATATCTTTTATTTTGAAAGGAGAAATGACTATGAGATCAAAAAAATTCACGCTGCTATTACTATCCCTACTACTCTTCTTACCTCTTTTTCTCACAAACTTTATTACTCCAAATTTCGCATTAGCAGATTCACCAAAGCAAGGTCAAAAAATTGTTGGGTATTTTCCTTCATGGGGCATTTACGGACGTAATTATCAAGTTGCAGACATTGATGCATCAAAGCTAACTCATTTAAACTATGCTTTCGCTGATATTTGCTGGAATGGAAAACATGGAAACCCTTCTACTCATCCGGATAATCCAAATAAACAAACTTGGAACTGTAAAGAATCTGGTGTACCACTGCAAAATAAAGAGGTCCCTAATGGTACTCTCGTACTCGGTGAACCGTGGGCTGATGTCACAAAATCTTATCCGGGATCGGGTACAACTTGGGAAGATTGTGATAAATATGCCCGCTGCGGAAATTTCGGAGAACTGAAACGATTAAAAGCTAAGTATCCTCACTTAAAAACAATTATTTCCGTTGGTGGCTGGACTTGGTCTAACCGTTTTTCTGATATGGCCGCTGATGAAAAAACAAGAAAAATATTTGCTGAATCTACAGTAGCTTTTCTTCGCGAATATGGATTTGACGGCGTTGATTTAGACTGGGAATACCCGGGTGTTGAAACGATTCCTGGTGGTAGTTATCTTCCTGAAGATAAACAAAACTTCACCCTACTTCTTCAAGATATTCGAAATGCATTAACGAAAGCTACTGCGGAAGATGGAAAACAATATTTACTAACAATCGCGTCAGGTGCAAGCCAACGTTATGCAGATCATACAGAGCTAAAGAAGATCTCTCAAATACTGGATTGGATTAATATTATGACATATGATTTCCATGGTGGATGGGAAGCTACCTCTAACCATAATGCAGCACTATACAAAGATCCAAATGACCCAGCAGCGGATACGAAATTTTACGTAGATGGTGCGATAGACATTTATACAAATGAAGGGGTTCCAGCGGATAAACTCGTATTAGGTGTACCTTTTTACGGACGTGGATGGAAAAGTTGCGGAAAAGAAAATAATGGGCAATACCAACCTTGTAAACCAGGTAGTGACGGAAAGCTAGCTTCTAAAGGTACTTGGGATGATTATTCTACCGGTGACACAGGTGTGTACGATTACGGTGATTTAGCAGCTAATTATGTGAATAAAAATGGTTTTGTTCGCGGATGGAACGATGTAGCGAAAGTACCTTATTTATATAATGCGACTACAGGAACGTTTATTAGCTATGATGACAACGAATCTATGAAATATAAAACAGACTATATAAAGACAAAGGGTTTAAGTGGCGCAATGTTTTGGGAACTAAGCGGGGATTGCCGTACAAGTCCAAAATATAGTTGTAGTGGACCAAAATTACTTGATACGTTAGTAAAAGAATTACTTGGTGGACCTATTGCTCAAAAAGATACTGAGCCCCCAACAAACATAAAAAATATTGCTGTTACAAATAAAAATTCAAACTCAGTTCAATTAAACTGGACTGCATCTACTGATAACGTAGGCGTTACTGAATATGAAATTACTGCCGGAGAAGAAAAATGGAGTACAACAACAAATAGTATTACAATTAAAAACTTAAAACCTAATACAGAATATACGTTTTCAATATTAGCAAAGGATGCTGCTGGGAATAAATCACAGCCTACTTCCATTCTTGTAAAAACAGATGACGCTAGTACAACACCTCCTGGTGGAAATGGCAATGCTACCTTTTCAGTCACTTCCAATTGGGGGAGTGGTTACAACTTCTCGATTGTAATTAAAAATAGCGGAACGACTCCTATTAAAAACTGGAAATTAGAATTTGATTATAACGGCAATCTAACACAAGTTTGGGATTCTAAAATTAGTAGTAAAATAAATAATCATTACGTAATTACGAATGCAGGATGGAATGGTGAAATTCTTCCTGGTGGGTCTGTTACAATCGGAGGAGCAGGAACAGGGAATCCTACTGAGCTCTTAAATGCATCCATTAACGAAAACTAAACGTAACCTCCATTAATTATTTCACTAAAGTTTGAATTTAGGTTTGAGTGCTCTATCCTAAATTCAAACTTTTAATTTTATGAAAAATCACAAATTGATATTACAATAACCTATTATAATCATATTTAGTTTCTAATATGAAGTTCATGTGAAGTTCATCTGAATTTTACATGAATTTCCTTTAAGTTCTATTGTCTTCCTATACTAATCACATTATCCTTTACATATAGGAATTATTTTTATTCCATTTCAAACTATCTATATATACAAAGAAAGATAGTCGCCTATTAGGGAAAGGCATCTAAATATAAACATAACATAAGAAAAAGCACGCTTATAAGCGCACCATAAGAGTGCTTCTTCATACAATTCTCATGTAAGAGTTCTCGAAAATCATGTTAATCACAAAGAAAAGGCATTAGCTTATATAAGCTAATGCCTTTTCTTTATTCATATTGTTCAGCGTTCCATTCTTCTATATTCCATACTTTTGTGATCCACGCTTCATAGAAAGAAGGCTCATGTGAGACCAGTAAAACCGTTCCTGTATATTGGTGTAACGCTTCCTGCAAAGACTTCTTTGTTTCTATATCCAAATGATTAGTCGGTTCATCTAAAATTAAAACATTGCTTTTTGTTACGATAAGTTCACATAAACGTACTTTCGTTTGTTCCCCGCCGCTTAATAAACGAATAGGTTTTAATACATGTTCTTCTTTCAATCCACACTTTGCTAATGCTTGACGTACTTCTTTCTTTGTCATATCTGGTCGTTCTGCCCAAACTTTTTCTAATGGTGTTGTTTCTGAAGCAAACTCTTCCTGCGCAAAATAAGCAGGATTTACTCGTTCTCCAACAGAAATTGAACCGCTTAGCGGCTTTATTTGACCTAATAACGTTTTTAACATTGTCGTTTTTCCAATTCCATTATGACCAACAATCGCTATCTTTTCTCCTTTTTTGACTTGCAAATTCAATTCTGGAAATAACGGAGAACTATATCCTATCCTTAGTTTTTCAGCCTGTAATACGCGACTAACTGGCTCCTCATAAACATTGAAATCAAAACGGGATCGAGGTACATGATTAACCTTTTCAATCCTTTGCATTTTCTCCAATACTTTCTCTCGACTTTTGGCCTGTTTCGCTTTTCGAATTTTATTTTTTTGAATAAATGTTTCTAACTGAGCAATTTCTTTTTGTTGTTTCGCACGCGCCGATTGTAATTGTTTCCTTTGCAATTGATAACTTTGCACAAATTTTTCATAATTTCCTACGTACCGCTTCACTTTCCGTTCTTCTAGATGATAAATAACATTCGTAATACTGTTCAAAAATACTTCGTCATGTGAAATGATCACATAAGCTTTTTCATACTGTCTCAAATACGATTGCAACCATTCTATATGGGCTGTATCTAAATAGTTTGTTGGCTCATCTAGCAATAAAACATCAGCTTTTTCTAAAAGGAGCTTCCCAAGTAATAACTTTGTTCGCTGTCCCCCACTTAACTGTGAAACATCCTTTTTCAAGCCTATTTCAAGTAAGCCTAAGCCGATTGCTACTTCTTCAATTTCTGTATGAATTTGATAGAAATTAGAACTTTCCAATATAGTTTGTAATTCTCCATACTTTACTAACAGTTTTTCTATTTCTCCTGCTCCATTCATTTCTTCAGCAATTTTTAACATTTCACACTCAATCGCATACAAATTAGAAAATGCACTTTGTAAGTATCCCTCAATTGTTATTCCCTCTTGTAAATCCATATGCTGCTGTAAAAAACCTATCTTCACATGTGGAAACCATTCAATGTTTCCGTCATCATGTATAAGTTCTCCTGTTAAAATCCTTAACAATGTTGATTTTCCAATTCCATTTTTCCCAACTAACCCAACATGCTCGCCCTTTAATAGTCGAAAACACGCATTATATAAAATGGGTTTCTCACCATACGAATGACTTAAATTTTCTACTGTTAATATACTCATTTTTTTCTCTCCTCTACTTATAGTTCATAAGCTAAATAGAGAGAGCAACAGTATAAAGCCTTATTTAATTGTATATATAAAAAATGGGTAAGGTGAATACACCTTACCCATTACATATTATCGTAAAAAAGGATTAAGGTTCTTTACCTGCTGTCTTCAATTTAGCTTAATCGTTAAAAATGGGCAGACTTCTCCCGTATCAAGCTAAAACCATTTGAAGAACAGTTGATAAAGTCATTTTATCCTTTCACTCCTTTAACATTTGTTATATTAAGAGTATAAACTACTCTCTTATATTCTATTCTCTATTTTTTCATATACGGGGCTAATACTCTCAGAATTTCTTCCTTATCCTTCTTTAACTCAAGTGATGTTAACATATCCATCGTTCTCGGCCTAGGTAATTTCACTTGTACCTCACCAACTATTGAGGCTGGTCTTTGAGATAAAATAAATACGCGATCCGAAAGCAAGATTGCCTCATCCAAGTCATGTGTGACCATAACGATTGTTTGCTTCTCTTGGTGCCAAGAGTTTAAAAGCCAGCTATGTACTTCCATTTTTGTAAAGGCATCTAATTTTCCAAAAGGCTCATCAAGTAGCATAATTGGCTTTTCACATAAATATGTGCGCAGAAAACTAATTCTTTGACGCATACCACCAGACAATTCATCTGGATAATGATCTGCATATTCATCTAGTTCAAACTGCTTTAATGCTTCCATTCCCTCTGTTAGCCTTTGTTTTTTCGGCTTCCCTTCGATTTCCAATGGAAGAACTATATTTTGCAAAGCTGATCGCCACGGCAGTAATAAATCCTGTTGCGGCATATAACTTACAACATCTTGCTCTTGCATTTGCTTATCGTTATACGTTACATTCCCACTTGTTGGATTTTCAACATTTGCAATCATATTTAATAATGTGCTTTTCCCACAACCACTTGGGCCTACAAAAGAAACGAACTCTCCCTCTCGTATAGAAGCACTAATATTTGCTAATACATTCTTTCCATCAAAAGCTTTTACAACCTCGTTTATTTGTAATCCACTCATTTTTCACTTGGAAGGAACTCATTTGTAAAGGCATCTTTCACATCAATTTTCTTCTTAATAACTTTGTTATCATATAAGAAATTCATGTAATTCGTCCAAACTTCTTCCTTCTGTACTCCCCATGCTTTTGCATCATCTTGATACTTCGTGCTTAACCACTTTTGACTTTCTTGTACTAAGTCTTTATTTACATCTGGAACAGCTTTAATTAAAATATCAGCAGCTTCTTTCGGTTCTTTAATTGCAAAATTATAACCTTCTGTCGTTGCACTCATAAACTTTTTCACAAAGTCTTTATCTTGCTTCGTATGTTTTTCACTCGTAATAATAACAGGACTATAGAAATCAAGCGCTGGGTCTAGGTCTTTCACCATAATCGTATTTAACTCTTTTCCTTGGCGCTTCGCTTCAATTCCATCCCATCCGTAATAAATCCATTCAAAGTCTGCATCACGGCCGATTGATTTAAAGAAATCGGTTTGTCCTAAGATGATTTTTTCAACTTTATTAAAATCAGCTTGATGTTTCTCCATAATTGTCTTTAACGTTGCTTCTTCTGCTGGTCCTCCCCAGCCTCCGTAACGTTTACCTTCAAAATCTTTCGGTGAAGTCATGTTATCTTTCTTAAGCGATGCAAAAGCTGAAGTGTTATGCTGAATAATCGCCCCGACAGATACAACAGGAATACCTTCTACACGAGCCAACGTTACATTTTCTTGTGCGCTTATTGCGAAGTCAGCTTTTCCTGAAGCTATCATTTGCTCCGCTGTCACATTATCACCAGGCTGAATAATTTCTACATCTAAGCCTTGCTTTTTATAATAATCTTTCGCTTGCGCTACATATAAGCCAGTATGATTCGTATTTGGAAACCAATCTAATACTACTTTTACTTTTTGATCTTTACTTGCACTTTCTTCTTTCTTCGCCGGATTACACCCAACCACACTTACTGCTAATAAGGCAGCCAACATAACTTTTAAACCTTTTTTCATTTTCTGCCGTCCTTTCTATATATCCATGGTGCTGTTATTCTTGCCATAAACTCCACGATAAAATACAGACATAATGTCACCATAACAATAATTGCTGCCACACCAAATACTCGGGCTGTTAAAAAGGATTTCGTAGCTCTCGTAAGCATAACTCCTAATCCTTCACTGGCACCGAGCCATTCCCCAATAATCGCTCCCATTACGCTATATGTAACTGCAATTTTTAACCCTGAGAAAAAGTATGGAAGCACTGCTGGAAACTTTACTTTCTGGTAAACTTGCCATTTCGTTGCCTTCATCGTTTGCAACAACTTCAACATATTTTTATCTACTGTTTGAAAACCTTCTAAAATGCTAAGCGCAATCGGGAAGAAACAAACGAGTATGACTACCATTACTTTCGGTAGCATTCCATATCCAAACCAAATAATAAATAACGGTGCAAGTACAACGATTGGAATCGTTTGCGAAATAACAAGCAACGGATTTATTAAAATACGAAATAAAGGGATAACATCCATAATAATTGCAATACTTGTCCCAATTAAAATCGCAAAAAACAGTCCGATTAGAACCTCTTGTAACGTTTGCATCGTATTCGGTAATAATAAATCTTTCATTCCAATTAATTCTTGAACAATGGCAGAAGGCTTCGGTAAAATCCACGGTTCAATTTTAAATAATGAAACAGATCCTTCCCATATCGCAATGAGAAGGATAAGCCAAATAGTTGTAATTATTTTAGATTGCTTCTGGTTTTGCATATTCATCACGGTACTTCCAAACCTTTTCATCTATCGTTACACCAGTGCTTGGACGATAATGGATTTTAATAGAAGTAATCACTTCCTCTGCTCCAGCATCCACACAAGCTTGTTGCGCACGTTTAATGACATCAAGAAGTACATCTAATTCTCCTTCCAGCGTTGTTTCCATTGCCCCTACTTCATAACGAACTCCCGATTGTTGTACAACCTCAATTGCTTTATCAACAACAGAATACACATCTTTGTTCTTCGCTTGTGGTACTACTGAAAATGAAATTGTAACTTGTTGTGACATAGTAAAATCCCCCTTATAAAATGAAATATTAAAACAAGAAAAGGCTTTCCTACTGCGTAGGAAAGCCTTGTATGCAAGTTATTATAGAATAACATATGCTACATCACTTTAAGTAACTCCCTACGCTGGCATTATCCAGATCAGGTTGAGGGTCGATGTTTGTTTACATCCTCTCAGCCAATTGGCTCCCCGGTCCTTAATTCGTTTTCATTGTAGCATGATTTATTTTATTGAACAAACAAAAGCGCGTATAATCATTTCATTTAACTTTTGAATTCTCCTATTAACTCTTGTAACTCCTGCGAAAGCCAGCTTAAAGAACTAGCTAATTCCGCAATATCTTGTACAGACATTTCCTGTTCTTTCATAATTTCTTCAACATTACTACTACTATTCGCATACGTATTTGCGATAAGTGATAATTCATTTACAACCCGAACAATATTTTGGCTATTTTGCAATATATCACTTGAATTGGCAGAAACAACTCTAACCTGATTTGTAACAGATTGTGCTGATTTTGAAATCCCACCAAAGAAAGCACCACTACTTTCAACAAGTTTCATACCCGATTCTACTTCTTTTAAAGCATTTTTCATTGAAACAACAGCTCCTTCCGTACCAGCTCGTGTTTCCTCTATTAATTTTGCTATATCTTTTGCTGATGCTTCGGTCTGCTCTGCTAATTTACGCACTTCATCCGCAACAACGACAAATCCCTCACCAGTTTCCTCAACACGTGAAGATTTAATAAAAGCATTTAGAGCTAGCGAATTCGTTTGATTTGAAATACCGGTAATTACTGTTACAATATCACTAATTTCTTTTGATCTTGTTTCCAAAGAATAAATAATAGAAGATAAATCTTGTACTGCATTTTGTATTATGTTCATTTGATTAATCGTCTGTTCAATAATACCATTTCCTTTTACTGAATGATGCTTTGTACCTTCAGACTCTTTCGCCATTTGTTTTGCAGTATTCGTTATCTCTTCCATCCTATCTTCCATTTCATATATAATGTCTAAATACTTTGGTACTGCAGTTTCTTGTAGTTGAACGCCAGCCCTTAACTCAACTATAGAACTTACGATTCCTTGGACTGCCATGCTATTTTCTTTCGTACTCACTGACAATTCTTGTGAAGATGAGGAGACCTGTTCTGCTGTCTGCTTCACTTTATCTATAATTCCTTTAAACTTTTCGATGGTATTATTAAAATACGCATTAATAATACCAATATCATCTGGTCTTTCCTCTAATTTAATACTTAAATCACCTTCACCGACTTTACGTAATCCTTCACGTAAATCTCGCAATGGAGCAAGTGCGTTACGTACGATTAGGAATTGAATAACCGTTGCAATTAAAACAGAAATACAAATAAACATTAAACCTTGTATAATGAACTTTTCTTTTGTCATAGGAACAATAGAAGCATCTACATCAGCTGCAACAAGTGCCACAATGTTACCTTCTCTATCTTTAATTGGCTCTAATATCGTTACCCATGTTCCTAATGCGTCTTCATATACTACTGTCATGTTTGCTTTTTTTGTGCTCATTACTTTATCATATGCTTCCATCCAAAGATCTGGTTGTTTATAATATTCTCCCGGCCTTACTTCAACAACATTTGCTAAACCTGTAGACAAATCGATGATTTGTAGCTCACCTTTTTCATTTTTTTTCGCTCCAACAATATACGTTTGTCCAACACTATTCAGTTCTTCCGTTGATTCATCTAATTTCTCTGTTAACTTCTCTCTCTTTTCTCTTTCTGCCGCTGGGTCTTTTGCAACATCTCTCAATATTTCTGTATCTAATTTATGTAATACCGTATCTCCCGTTTCAAAAGAATGCCTTTCAAATATAGACATCATACTATTTTGAAACATGTTAAAACTTAACGCTCCCATAGTACCAACAAGCGTCAAAATAACTAACACAGTTAACAATACATTTTTTTGAAGAAATGATAGCTTATGCCAATATCTTTTCATTAACATCACCTTTCTTAATTAACTTAATTTAAAGTGAAACTATTAAAATATAAACCTTATTAATAAATGATAAAAGTTCTCATTTGTTTACAAATAAAAAAAAGACCAATGAAAAGAGCATTGGTCAAGACCAACCCTATCCGTCCGGTAACTGGCTAGCATAGCCTTTCGGCCTTAGCTCCTGTAGTTTTGCGTCCTAATGTTTCCATCAGTTTGCCTTTCTCGCTGAACGAGTTGAACGATATGGGAGTTCTATGAGAATTAAATTATTCTCTATCAAAGATTACAACATAAAAATTAAAATGTCTACCTATTTAAAGATGCAAATGTAAAGTTTCAATGTATTATTTTTTCGAAATAATTTAACAAAGTTCGTGAATGTTACATTTCTTGTGTTATATAATAAAAAATGTATATAACACAAGGATTATTTTGAGTATTTATTTTAATTTTCAATCAAATTAAATTATTCAAATATATCTTAACTAATGAATTTCGGAGGTAGTTTATCATGTTTTGGCTACAATTTCTTACGTTACTACTCTGCATTTTTATTGGCGCACGCCTAGGCGGAGTTGGTCTAGGAGTAATGGGTGGCGTTGGTATGGCAATACTTGTTTTCGTCTTCCACTTACAACCTACAGCTCCTCCTATTGATGTAATGCTTATGATTTTAGCAGTAATTACAGCTGCCGGTGCACTGCAAGCCGCTGGAGGAATGGACTACCTTGTTCATCTGGCTGAAAAAGCATTGCGAAAAAACCCAAAGCGCATCACATTCTTTGCTCCAATTGTTACTTATTTATTTACACTGTGCGCAGGAACTGGTCACGTTGCTTATTCTGTACTTCCTGTTATCGCAGAAGTTTCTCGCGAATCTGGGATTAGACCGGAACGACCAATGTCAATTGCCGTAATCGCTTCCCAACAAGCAATTACAGCAAGTCCTATATCAGCTGCAACAGTTGCACTTTTAGCAATGTTAGCTGACTATAAAATCACTTTATTAGATATCTTAAAAGTAAGTATCCCTTCTACTTTCATCGCTTGTATGGTAGCTGCATTTGTTGCTAGCAAAATGGGGAAAGAATTAAATGAAGACCCTGAATACTTAAAACGATTAAAAGAAGGAATGATTCCTAAAATTGAAGAGAAGAAAGAATTTGTTGGTTTAAAAGGCGCTAAACTATCCGTTATCCTTTTCTTAGTAGGAACTTTCCTTGTCGTACTTCTCGGTTCATTTGAAGCACTTCGTCCAGGATGGATAGTTGATGGGAAGTTAACCCGTCTTTCCATGCCAAATACAATTGAAATGGTTATGTTAACGATCGCAGCTCTTATTATTATTTTCTGTAAACCAAATGTAGAAAGCATCGTGTCTGGTAACGTCTTTAAAGCGGGGGCAACAGCAGTTGTTGCTATTTTCGGGATCGCTTGGATGGGAGATACTTTCTTTAACGGCAACTTAAATATGATTCAAGGCTCCATTCAGCACCTAGTAACAAGTGCACCATGGCTATTTGCCATCGCATTATTCATTCTATCTATTTTACTATATAGCCAAGCCGCAACAGTACGCGCTTTAATGCCTCTTGGATTATCACTCGGTATTCCACCAGCACTACTAATCGCGATGTTCCCTGCAGTAAATGGATACTTCTTCATTCCAAACTATGGAACAATCGTTGCTGCCATTAACTTTGATCGTACTGGTACAACTGGCATTGGTAAATATGTTTTAAATCATAGCTTTATGATTCCAGGCCTAATCGCAACATTCACTTCTATCGGAATTGGAATGCTCTTAATATCAATTATGTTTTAAAGAAAAAGCACAAACCTACATTTTTAAAGGGTTTGTGCTTTTTTAATCAAACGTTTGTTTAAATATTTTTAACCGTCCATTATGTTCTTTACTATTTTTGTGAAGTTCCCTTTTCCTACAAACTCCTATTTACTTCCTCTACTAATTTCTTCGTACTTTCATAGGCAGATTCCGCTAAACTAATCGCAGAAATAATGGAAACACCGTCCGCACCTGCTTCTATAACTGAAGCTGTATTTTCAATTGTAATACCACCAATCCCAACGATCGGTATTGTAATTCCTTGTTCTCTAAAATGAGCTAAACCTTTCGTTCCTTGAACTGCTTTCGTATCTTTTTTCGTACTCGTTGGGAAAATAGGGCCAACACCTAAATAATCAGCTCCGTTTTCAATTGCCCAGTTTGCTTCTTCAATTGTATGTGTAGATACACCAACAATTTTATCCCCCATTTTTTCACGAACAGAAGTAATCCCTTCATCATCTTGTCCAACATGCACGCCATCTGCATCTAACTCGAGAGCTAGTTCCACATCATCATTTACGATGAATGGTACACCGTACTCCTTACAAATTGCTTGTAGTTCTTTTGCGAAATAAATGCGTTTCTCTCCCGTTAAAGCGTCTTCCCCCTTTTCACGAAATTGAAAAATTGTTATACCACCTTCAAGTGCATCTCTCAATACTTGCAGTGGATCCTTCGTACAATTGTTACTTCCCATAATAAAATATACTGATAATAACCTAGACATTTCTGCCTTTGAAATACGCGACATTTATTTTCCCTCCTTACTATATAACCTCAATCTTCCCATACTTCTCTATATCACCCGAATTCGTATTCGCTAACTGATTTAAAAATTCAATTTGGAAACTACCAGGTCCCTTTTCCACTGTCTTAGCAGCTGCCAGTTCTGCAGCTACGCCATAAAACGTTAATGCCGCTACCGCTGCCTTTACATAATCTTTTTCTACCGCTACAAATGCTCCTATTACAGAAGTTAGTAAACAACCAGTACCCGTAACTTTCGTTAAAATAGGATGGCCATTTCGAATAACAATAGTTCGCTGCCCATCTGTAACAACATCCTCTTCTCCAGTAATTACCGCAACTGTATTCAATTCATCCGCTGCCTGCTTTGCAATACTTACGACATTACCATTTCCAGCACCAGCGTCTACCCCTTTAATTTCCCATCTCTCATTAATAACGTTTGCTATTTCAGCTGCATTTCCACGGATAATCCCTAACTCGATTTCAGCCGGAATATGTCTCGCAACTTCTGTTCGATACGATGTTGCTCCTGCACCAACTGGATCAAACAGTACCGGTACATCATTCGTATTAGCCGACTTGCCAGCAAGTAACATCGCTTCTACCTCGTCAGGACGAAGTGTTCCCATATTTAATACTAACGCTCCAGCAATGCTAGCCATTTCTGCTACTTCTTCTTTTGCATACGCCATGACAGGCGATGCTCCTAGCGCTAACAAACCGTTAGCTGTAAAATTTGTGACAACAACATTTGTAATATTATGAACGAGCGGATTAGACTCTCTCACCAAATCCACTACTTTACTAATTTCTTTCATATTCATCCTTCTCATCTCCTAACTATAGTGATGGGAGATACACAAAAAGGCACTTTGCGCGTACGCAAAGTGCCTGAACATGTGCTTTTACACTCTCCCTACGCTGGCATTATCCAACAGGTTCAAATGGTCAATGACGGATTAGTCATACTCTCAGTTTGCATCCACAAACTCCCATGTGTTTAGTATTCTTCTACTTCAAAGTCTACTCTTATTCTAATAAAATAACAAGTTCTTTCCTTTTATAGAATGATAGAGATCATAACTCTTCTGGTTCAACCATTCTTCTCCTTTATATAGGTAAAACTCTCACACTTATATTTCATCACAAATAACTCAAACCGTCAGCAAGACTGAATAGAACAAAGATGTATGCTATATTTAACGTATGGAAATTTGAAAGGATGTTTTTAAATATGGCAAAAAGTATTGTAATTGCTGAAAAACCTTCTGTTGCACGTGATATCGCACGTGTACTGAAATGTGATAAAAAAGGGAACGGTTATCTTGAAGGTAGTAAATATATTGTAACTTGGGCTTTAGGTCACCTTGTTACGTTAGCAGATCCAGAAAGCTATGATGTGAAATATAAACAATGGAATTTAGAAGATTTACCTATGCTACCTGAGCGTTTGAAATTAACGGTTATTAAACAAACTGGGAAACAATTTAATGCTGTAAAAAGTCAGCTACTTAGAAAAGATGTAAATGAAATTATTGTAGCAACAGACGCTGGGCGTGAAGGAGAATTAGTCGCTCGTTGGATTATTGATAAGGTTCGAATTAACAAACCAATCAAACGTCTATGGATTTCATCCGTTACTGATAAAGCAATTAAAGATGGTTTTGCAAATTTAAAACCAGGTAAAGCATATGACAATTTATACGCTTCAGCAGTTGCACGTTCAGAAGCTGACTGGTATATCGGTCTTAACGCGACTCGCGCTTTAACGACTCGCTTTAATGCCCAGCTGAATTGCGGCCGTGTGCAAACACCTACTGTCGCTATGATCGCTAATCGTGAAGATGAAATAAAGAACTTCAAAGCTCAAACTTACTACGGCATCGAAGCTCAAACGACAAATCAGTTAAAGCTAACTTGGCAAGATGCAAACGGCAATAGCCGTAGTTTTAATAAAGAAAAAATTGATGATATTGTAAAAGTTTTAGATAAGCATAATGCTACTGTTGTGGAAATTGATAAAAAACAGAAGAAGTCATTCTCTCCTGGTCTTTACGATTTAACTGAATTGCAACGTGATGCCAATAAAAAATTCAGTTACTCTGCGAAAGAAACATTAAACATTATGCAGAAATTGTATGAGCAACACAAAGTGCTAACATACCCTCGTACAGATTCACGCTATATTTCATCTGATATCGTTGGGACACTTCCAGAACGTCTAAAGGCGTGCGGAGTTGGAGAATATCGTTCTTTAGCACATAAAGTATTACAAAAGCCTATCAAGGCTAATAAATCATTTGTTGATGATAGTAAAGTAAGCGATCATCACGCAATTATTCCAACAGAAGGATACGTTAACGTCTCCGCCTTCACAGATAAAGAACGTAAAATTTATGATTTAGTTGTCAAACGTTTCTTAGCTGTTTTATTCCCGGCCTTTGAATACGAACAACTAACGTTACGCACAAAAGTTGGTAATGAAACGTTTATTGCACGCGGAAAAACAATTTTACATGCCGGCTGGAAAGAAGTATATGAAAACCGCTTTGAAGATGATGATGTAACAGATGGCGTAAAAGAGCAACTTCTACCTCGCATCGAAAAAGGCGATACATTAACTGTAAAGTTAATTATGCAAACATCAGGGCAAACGAAAGCACCTGCACGTTTTAATGAGGCGACTTTACTTTCAGCAATGGAGAATCCTACAAAATATATGGATACGCAAAATAAACAACTTGCTGATACGTTAAAATCAACTGGTGGATTAGGTACTGTAGCAACGCGTGCTGATATTATCG
>Ga0209025_1002391_pt1 | contig 20068 bp, 34 predicted proteins | sample AraplaMF_Col_mLB_FD_184256 | JGI IMG/M metagenome (GOLD analysis project Ga0209025, IMG submission 184256) | Arabidopsis root microbial communities from the University of North Carolina, USA - plate scrape MF_Col_mLB (SPAdes) (version 2) | ecosystem: Host-associated > Plants > Roots > Endosphere... | reverse complement strand
CTTTATTACCTGGTCTTGTTCTACCCTGCTCATAAAGATAATTTTGTCTTGCTTGAGAACGATATGTTTCCGTAATAAAGATTTCCAATCCAGCTTTCTTACATTCTTCTAGAAATAATCTACATGCCTTTTGTGCAACTGGTAAAAGTTCATTGATATTTCTATTTGTTTTAGTTACATCTTCCATTTTTGTCTCCTTTTAATAAGATAAAAGCAATATCAAAAGTTGCTTTTACTTATCTTTTGATTTTTTTATCGAGTTCTTTGTTCCGCTATAAAGACCAGTTGCTGACAATCCAATCATTAATCCTATTACTAATCCTTCTTTTATATCAGCTCCAATATAAAAAATTCCAAACAATAATCCTAAAACCAGGCTCACAACTGGAGCGAATTTCACAGGTAACCCTAACTTTTTGGTTAATTCAACTAATCCTAAAATCAATGGAATAATTGCTACATTATAGATTTCATACACTATACACCCCTCCTAATTTTCGATATAGTCTATTTTATTTATGAGACTGTCAATTCGTTTGTGTGCTTGTTTATTTGATTCATCAATCCGTATAACTTTTTCAGTTAAATCACTAACACGATTTTCATTTGCTTTTATATCAATTCGTATTAAGTCAACACCTTGACTGATTGCATCAAGTTTTGTTTCAATTACTGCTGATTTTGAAGCATCAGTTCTAACATCTTTATCTCGATTTCGATTGAATGTTAAAAATCCAATTATTACGGTTGTTACTATGCAAATTGTGCTAAGTACTGGTACTAATACTTGTGTTTCCAAATATTTCAACTCCTTTTTGAATATAAAAAATACACCTTATTTATTAGGTGCTGATGTCGGAATTATTACTTCATGCGTAATTAATGCTACTGTTTCTAAATATTCTTGGTCTGTAATATATCCTCTTGATAACGCTTCGTCAATTTGACCTCTTGTGAAATAGTCGGCTGCATATTGTTTTACTGGTGTATGATATTCCGCAGGAATCCCAGAAAATGTTCTTGCTCCACTTAAATAAATATTCCTTGCGTAAGTTCCTGTTAAAAATGGTTGTACTGCCATGTGTAACTCCTCCTAATATACTGTGTATTTTATCCTAATATGAACTCCATAAATTGCAACATATTTGAGTCTATTAGATTTATTCTATATTTTAACTCTGCATTTTCTTGTTGTAGTTTTGTAATTGGATTCTCTGGTGGTGGTAGTGGTTCACCAGGTTCACCAGGAATTGCTTCTATTATAGTACGTGACACATTAATACCATCGTTGGTGAATTCAGTTATGATGTAGTCGCCATCAATATATTGACGTAAGATTTTCATTTAATCCCCCCCCTTACTGTCCTATTGAATAACTACAACCATGAACAATAGTTGAACCACTCGTGCTACTACTAGCCATTTCAATAAGTAAACTACTATTAAATTTAATAGGCATACTTACCACCAAGTGCGGGTTTGCTATATTTTGTTTGGTCGCTAGAGGAAAACTTGTAACCCAGCTGGACGATTGGAAAAGGGTTAAGAAATTCCCCGCAGTTCCTCCTGAAATCATGTAATTTCCAGCTGTAGAATTATAAAAAATTTCATCAGCAGGAATGATTCCACTGTAGTTTCCACCAGTATTCTCCACCCAAAATATAACGTTACCATCTACAGTAACTTTCATAATCTGCCCTGCAAGTCCACCCCATACTAATTTATGAAGTAGACCTTTACCCGTAACTGATAGGAAAGTCGTGTACTGTCCTATTGTTGAACTAGTCGTAACACTTCCATTTTTCATCATAGGTACATAATCGTAAGCACCCGAACTACCTGAACCTGTTCGTGAAATAGGCATTAAGTCACCTCATATCCATTAATAAATAGATTAATAGCACTTGATGTTCCTTGAAGTGCTGTAATAGATACACCAGTTGGAACAACCATTTTCATTGAAATATTCATCGTTTCATTTTTTCCTAATGTAATACCACTAATAAAGTTCTTTGCTCCTTTAGCTACTGTAATTGTTGCATCAGAACCAGTAGTATTAGACAAAGTTACGTCTGTAATAATGGTTGTAGTTAAAGGTGGAACTGTGTAGTAAGATGTATTACTTGTTGCTGGTGTTCCTGCGAATATTTCTTTAGGTGTATTAGGCATTTACACACCTCCCATAATCATCATAATTTCTAAATCAATAAACCCTTGCTCGATGTTGTTTAAAGCAGTAGAATTCACTGGCGAACCGGCCTGCGTAATTACACCAGGTGCAGGATTTAATGTGGTTGTTCCATCACCATTATTAACTAATGTGTAAGTTAGTGGCTTTTGAACAATACGATCTTGCCAAGTTTTTTTAATGTATGGCATTAGTAAATCAGTCCTTCCTCTCCACAAGTTATAGTTCCGCAATATTTAAAGTTTTGGAAAGCAAGTTGTCCAAAATCATAAAGTAATTTTGTATTAATCTCTAATCGGTTAGCATCGTTATAGTCAAACCCCATACCCAAAGACCACACTTTACTTGGCAAATAATCAACTAGAGTAAGAGAATTTTTCCTAATCGTTTCTAAATTTTGCTCAATACGATTGATACTAGATAAATAATCGATTGAAGTATTACTCCGACTTATTACACTAGTTATTGAAGGGATTGAGTATTGGATTGAATTTAAGTAATTAGCTACTTCTTGAATGTTATTTTCGATTCTGTTGAAATCAGCAAAGTTAATAAAATCACTTGCAGTCCAATCCAACTTAGGAGTCATATAAACCATTAAACAATCCCCCTAGCTACTGTTTTAGCACTTAGATAACCTTCGTAATTTAATTCTGTTCGAGTTACATATGCGTTCATATCTTGAGAATAACTATTCTGGAATGAAATGGCATCAAACATTTCATGGGACGGATTACCCCTCCAATTCATAGTGTACTCTGCTCTATAATTACATCTATTTAAAATCCAACTTGCTACATTATTTGCTTGTGTTGAATTGTTAATTAAGGTGTTATTTTCTAAATTCAATGTATCTCCAGTTGCATAAGAAGAATTCGCCGTAACAACCGCTGAAGTAGTTAAATTCGTAAAGTAAGTAACATTAACTGCTCTAGTCGTTTTCTGCAATTCCACTTGTGCTTCGTTATACATTTCATTCAATGTAATTGTATCCGCTGTAGCTGTAATGGATGGAACCACTTTTAACGTGATTTTGTTATCCCTTGTTACAAAGATATTTGCACATCCTGCAATTGCGATCATTTGGAGAATATCACGACATGAAGCTTGCTCAACAAGTGCATTTGTTAGGATACTTTGAAGTGCAATATCGATTGAGTAGTTGGTAATTCCACATATCGTGAACATATCAACAGCCATTTGATAAAGTGAATAACTTGATTTCGCTACTAAATTCGAGTAAGAGTAACTGTTCATTAAGTCTAGGTTTGTTCGAGAAGTCAAAGTTGCAGTTAATGACCCTTCATCGCTTCGCCATTCCCACAGTAAGTAATTTCCTAAAGGTACATATTCAATAGAACCTCCTACATCCACTCCTAATTCAGCTACTACCGTTTGTCTTTGTTGTAAGAACTTATAGAACCCACTTGGATTTAAGATGTTGAAAGCTCTATCGGAGTTGTCTACTGTGAATTTTAATTCCGGACTAGGGATATTCGTAGTAAATAAATCCGTTTCATCCACTAGATTTAATGAAATAAGATTATCATCTGTGTATACTTTTACGATTCCAAAATCTACCTCACTTACTCTTGCTCTTCTATAAGGAACATTCCATTTTTTAATTACTACATCAATTCGTTTGTAGTTTAAAAACTGACCATAGATCTGTTTTAAGACATCTGTATTCCCAATGATAGATGTACTGTAAATTAGATTATTAGATCCATCGAAAGCTGAAACATCAAAATCCGTTGCATATTCACTATTTGTTGTATCAAACGTAACTGTTATTCCAGCACTTGAATGAAGACTACCAAAGACAAACGAAAGTGTCTGAGAAGTAGAAAATGCGCTTGCTGAATCGCAAAGCACATTTGAACACCAACCAGTTATTTTATTGTTAGCTAGTGTATCATCTGCAAAATTAAATGAACCATCTAACTTAAAGCGATCATTCTCTAAGGTAGCAATATTAAAGGAATTTGCTCTTACTTTATCCGTCAATTGTGATTTGTTACTAACAGCAAATTCACTTGTTACAGTCGTAGTTACTGTATCAGACAATACGGATGTATCTGTAATATCGAATGTGACTCTTCCTTTTACAGTTCTAGTAGGTGCGTAAATTGCATCTTTAAATTTTTGAGTTGTATTATACATTCACGCACCTACCTTTCAATAATATTAAACTTCAAGTCTTTATAAGTTGGAACGCCATTTTTGAACATTAATATTGGAGATTGACGATCTCCAGCATAGAAAGTACCTGTTTTATTCCCACCAATTTCTGGATCAAAGTATGTTACTGTGAAGAATCCACCTTTTACGGATTTTAGAATTTGAGACATTTCAGATTGTGTCAGAGCACTCCATCCTAATTCAATTTTCCTTTTAGTAGCGATTAATTCCATAATTAATGTTCCATTAGCATTACGTTCTGATTTACTCAAATCTTGAATTCCAACCTGATAATCACTTGGAGTAGGTAGGACTACTCCATTAACTGTAATTAGAGCCATCAAACCAACTCCTTATGTTGTTCTTATCATCGCTTTACCTATTCTAGATGTTTCTTTAGAAGTATAAGGATTTAGTACCCTAGCCACTGTGGTTCCATCTATTTGAATGACAATTTCCCCATTTTGAGAAGGGCTACCACCTATAAACTGTGATGCTGCCATCATTCCATTCGCAACAGCTCCTGCAACAATGTCTGTTAATTTGTCTAAAGGAGATACAACTTCTTGACCTCCTGGATTATCTCCAATCATTGCCAATGTGGGTCCGTTTGTTATTCCACCCTTTGCTAGAGCTGGAATTGTTGGGATATTTATTCCAAAACTTTTCCCACCTACACCTGGTACCCATTTAGGAACATCTATTGAGATCTTATTCATTGCGCTAATTAAATAGTTAATCATACTAATAATTGCATTAATGGGGCCTTTTGCTATAGTTTCAAAGGAGTTCCAGACACCCCTAAATATTTCTTTAATACCATCCCATGCTTTACCCCAATTACCTGAAAATACTCCAGATATAAAAGTCACAATGCCATTTAATACTGTTCTAAGGTTGGTAATTTGCTCTCCGATAGTTTTAAATGCTGATGTTATACCAGTTAAGAATAATCCTGTTAAGAATGTTGCTAATGGTTTTATTACATTAGTGTATAAAAATGAAATTACTGTCGATAAGTTTTCCCAATACGCTTTAAAGGCAGAACCTAAAAAAGTTCCTAAAGGTACTAATACATTTTTCCAGAGGTCTGAAAGAAAAGCACCTAACGGAATCAGCACGTTTTTGTAAAAGCTATCTGCAACCTTTTTAACTACATCCCATGAAGCAGAAAAAACTGTTGCTAAAAATGAACCCAGAGGAACTAAGACATTTTTCCATAGGTATACTGCGGCATCTTTTATTGCATTCAAAACGGAATCGACGACACCTCTGAATTTTTCATTCGTTCGATAGAAATAAACAAATGCTGCAACTGCAGCTGCAACTGCTAAAATGATTAAACCGACTGGACCAGTCATAAGTTGAAAAGCCAGCCCAAGTCCTTTAACTATACTTTGACCAGCTTTAAGAGTATTGGACATGATGGCGTAATAAAGAGTTGCTCCTTTTGTCAAAGCAATAAAAGTAATAAAAGCAGCTCCAACTCCAGCTAATGCTGCAATAATGACATCTTTGTGTTCCTTAACAAAGTCGCTCATACCTTTGAAAAAACCTCTAATTGCTTCTGCCACTGCTCTGACCTTTTCACTAATCTTTCCGAATGCAGCATCAAGTCCAGAAGTATCCATAGATGGTGGAGAAATTGCAGGAGAACTAGTTCCTCCTCCTCCAGATCCAGCTCCTTTACCTCCGTCTGTTGAATCGTCTGATTTATTATCTTGAATTGAATTTATTTCATCGAAGCTCGCTAAGAAACCTTGTTGTTCTTTTTTAGCTTTTTTAGCTTCTTTCCCTGCGCTTTTGTAGGCATTTCCAACACCACCAACAGAAGAAGCAACTTGCCCTGCAGCTTTAGCTTGAGTCTGTGCTTGTTTTGCAGGTTCTTTTCCAAATAACACTTGGAAGAACTGTCCAACAACAGTGGCTGCCTTAATCAGCCATCCAACCAATGTAGATAATGCTGGGATAACTGTTTCCCATATCGGCAAGAAAGCTTGTCCAATTTTTAACTTTAAATCGCCTAATTGTGCGGAAAGTCTTGCTGTTGCTGACATTACATTATTGCCTACTTCAACACCATACTTTGTGGCTGCTTGCTCTAATATCGCAAAGTATCTTATGGTCTGTTGAGTTCTAAAATCTAATTGGTCCCACGACTTACCATTAGCAAATTGACTGAATGCCTTTGTACTTTGAATCATGGCCACGTTAACAAAAATACCGAGGTCCTCAACGGCCTCGGTATTACCTAACATCCCTGATCTAATTCTCTCAAGCGCATCATCCATTGTTCTACCTGTTTTGCTTGCCACTACGGAAGTTGCTTTCAATAGATCCTGCGTATACTGTGAAGTCTGCTTAGTATTCGTTGAAAAAGAACTTATAATATTGGCAAAAGTAGCTCCATATTGTACTGCATCACTTTTACTCATATTAAAAGCTAAAGCTGATGTATTAGCCCATTTCAAGAAATCAGCAGAACTAGCACCCATCAAACGAGTAACCTGTGAAATAGCTGCTTCAAATTTCATTGCAGTATTAGTAGCATCTTTAATGTATGAACCAACTCCTAATGTAGCCAGAGCAATTCCAACGCCTTTAACAATTCCACTAACATTACTTTTAAAATCATTCAGAGATTGTTGAGCTTTTTTCATCTCTGCCTTCATTTGGGACATATCAGCACCAATACGAACTAAGAGATTGCGTAAACCACTAGCCATAACTATTTTCCTCCTTCCTATTGAGTTGTACCACCAAATGCTGCATTCAGTACTTTTACCATGTTCAGTATTTGTTCCGGGGTTTGTTTCTTTTTGTTTGTTTCTTTTTGTTTGTCTAGTAATTTATCAAGACTAGGCATTTTCTCCACTCTTTGTAGGTAAGCTCCTAGCCAAGCTACTTCTATCTTCTCTTCTCGTTCTCTTTTAGTTCGTTCATTAAAGTCATAAATATATAAATTTAATTCATAAGGGGTCATTTCGTCGTATTCAACTTTACTTATACCAACTCGGATTGCACTTTTAAACGAAAGTTCCCAGTTCCACTTTACTTTTTCTTGGTCGGTTTCTTTTTCTGTGCAATCCTTTGTAGGTTTGGGTCAATTTCTAAACTTCCACCCATTGCATTAGACAATGCTTCTTGCATTTTGCTCATTAGTACATGCATAGGCGCATGATCTAATAAATCTTCCATATCACTGAGTTCAAGTTTCTCTCCGTTTTTATTTGCATCTGAGAACAAACCGCAATAATACATCTTTTCTAATTCTTCTAAGTCAAAATCACCATCATCTAAGTTATCTATGTTTTTGCCAGTTAAAGCGCCTAATTTTTTGAGCGCCCTATGACCAAACCTTAATTCACGTTCTTTGTCTAATTTAATAATGACTACATCGTTTTTGTCTGACATTTTTATTCCTCCTCATATAAAAAAGACTAGGAATATCCTAGTCTTAGGCAGTTTTAACAACAGCTACTTCATATATTTTTTGTGTTTTACCTGGTTCGTTTGCTAAGATTGTTAACATTTTAGAACCAATTACTGACATTGGAATCGATGCTGATGGTGAACCAGATGTTAATACTTGAGAGAATACTCCATCAATGAATAATTGTAATGTATGGTTAGCAGCTGTTGCAGTTACAGTTACTGATGTTGCAGTTACACCACTAAATGCATATGTGTAAATTCCATTTGCAAATGTAGGAGTTAATGAACCACCTGTACCAGTTAAAGATAAAGCTGAAAGTCCAGCTGAAGGAGTTAATCCAAGTGTTGGTTGACCTGACACTTTAATAGTTGCTTCGAATGGAATCAAATCCTCTGTTTGAACATCTGTTTTCACGCCAGTAACAATTCCACTAAACATCCATGAAGCACCAAGTGCAGATGGAAATAGGATTGTAAATGCAGTTAATGCCCCTGTACCGTATGCATTATAAACAGCAATTTGACCGTTTGTATCCGCTGGATTAAATGTACCGGCAATTTGGACTTCCCCACCGTCTTTTAGGCCTTGAATGAATGTACGCCATCCACCAGTATCTAAATTTGTAGTTTCGATAGTGTCAGCAGATAAATCTAAACCACCAATTGAATTTAATTCAGTAATGAAATTAGCGCCGATTTGTAATTTGGTACCCATTGCAGCTTGTGGCATTTTTAAACCTCCTTGTATTTAACGTGAATATAAAAATTTTTCCGATTGAATTCTAATTCATGTTCATATATGTCTTTTGCATTTTTGATTTCTAGAAATTGAATATGAGGTCCGTTTTCTCCGATGGATCTACCTAAAAAACTAATGATCTTGTTTTTTACTAATTTGAACAATACTTGTAACTCTTTGTAAGAAGGGTGTAAGACATCCAAAGCATATACTCCATCTACGCCATCTGATGGTCCATTTAGGTTTATAAGATAATTAACATCATCGCTACAATAAGTCATAAACGGCCCTTCGGTACTTTCAACAGCAAAAACTGGGAAAATATTTCCGCTTATTTCTGGAATACTATTAAATTCTGCAACTAATGCTTCTTCAAACGTCATAAGATTTTATCCACCTCAGCTTGGGCAGTTTTTACAATAATTTGTTGAGCTTCTTGCCGTTTAGAAGCATTTGAACCCCTCAGGTAATTGAAACCCGGAATATATCGGCCGTTCTTTGTAAAGAAGCCGTACTCTTGAGATGCTGGGTAATAAGCTCTTTTACCTGTGGAACTTTGCTTTACAAATACATTATTCATTTGACGATTCATAGTTATCTGATAAACTTTCTTACCTTTTGTACGAGTTTTTTCAGCAACTATTTTTATACCTTTTTTCAAATTTCCTTGGTCAACAGGAGCATCCTTTTTCGCCTGTTTATATACCACACTCGCACCTTTTCGAGAAGATTTTGTTACTATCCTTTGTGGTACTTTTTCTAACTGTTTTAAGGTTTGTTCAAGTTTATGGAGACCAACAATTGCTTCCATTACTTCTTCACCTTCTTACAGTACCAAAGCAATTCTTTCTTCAAATCTTCTGGATCACTTACGCTAATCACTTCATAAGTATCATTTCCATGTAAAATTCTCATGGTATTATTCATTTCTGAATAGAAATAGGTTCGGAATTTTACTTCGACACTATTTTGAGCTTGGTTAGCAGCGTAAAATTCTCTACCAATCAAGGCCTCTTTTGATGCCCATACAGTACGAACATCTATCCAATCTTCCATTTTCTTACTTGGTTGCCCCGTAGAATCTTTAATGATTGGCGGAGATTTAATTGTGATTTTATTTGTCATTCGTCCTGTTTTCATAAGATCACCTACGAATATTTCAGTTGAAATAAGATGGCATCTAATGAGTATGCTAGTTTGTCAGCTTTACCAACTACTTCTCGATTTAAATACCAATGATTTACTAGAAGCTTACAAGCTAATTTATATAGTTCACTATCTTTATCAATTTCTGATTTTGTGCCACCTACAACAAATAAATCAGCAGCTATTACTAAACCATCAATTGTTCCGTCATCATCATCGAAATCGATTCTTAGATAATTTTTTACTTCATTCAGTGTTAGCATCTTCATTAGCCTTCAGAAGGTTTTTCTACATATTCAGCAAAGTTACCATCAACAAGTTCTTTTGCTTCTTTCTTTTCTACATAAATAGTGGTCCCTTCACTTGCCGTAAATTCAGGTGATGCATAGACTGTTTTTAGTTTAACAGGTACTTTCATGCCAACTCATTCCTCCTTTGATAAATAAAAAAGAGCTAGTAAAATCACTAGCTCCCAACTTATGGTAATGGATACTTTCTTGGAAATCCTCCAATTACTTGTGCTGAAGTTATAGCTCCAGTTGTTGCACCCGATACTGTTTGAACAACGCGTACATAACGCTTAATGCCGATATATCCTACTCTTTGAACACTATTCGCTGTTACAGCTACAAATGAACCAATTAGATCACCTACAGCAACATCAGTAAATGTTGAGTTATCGTCAGATTCTTGTAATTTAAAAGTATGTGTACCATCTGTTAATGCACCAACTGAAACGACTGCAACTACACCATTTACTTTTGCTGCATCATAACCTGTACCGTTGGCAGTAGCATTTCTTGCAGCTGGAACAAGACTGTTAAAAGCTTCAATATTATTTTTTAAATCATGCATTTACTTTCACTCCTTTTATAATAAATAAAAGCGTAATCAGTTAAGATTACGCTAACTTAACACGCACAAACGCTTCTTCTAATAAAGGCATTCCGTCACCTTCATAACGGCCAATAAATCCAGTTTGATTCGTTTCAGCATACAATTCATTTAAACGTTGAATTTGCATATCTAATGCATCAACAACTTGATAATAAGAGAAATCAGCAAGGGCACCTACATATTTACCTGTTGTAAATGTGTTTGGCGCGTATTCAGACATGTATACAGGAAGATTTAAAATCATATCTGGCTCACCAACACGAACTGATTCTTTCCAAATGTAATTTCCGTTATTGTCTTTAACCTTAGCTAATGTTTTTACACCATCACGATGGAACATCCATTTAGCATTTTTCCAATATGCAGCTTTCAATGTATATTTCGCTTCAATCAATCCATCGAACGTTGGAGCAGTAGAAGTATTACCTGTTGCAACATCACGCGCTGTAGAAATACCATCATTTGATGCAGTGAAAATACCAAGAGGTTTATTTACACCATCACCCAATAAGTAAGCTTTTTCTAATGTGATTCCAAACTTATAAGCTAGACGATCACGTACTAACTGCTCAATTGGAGTAGTAGAAATACGCATTAATTTGTTAGATGTTTTAATTCTTTTCGCTAAAGGATTTGGACGTAATTCACGTTTTCCAAACACAATATCTGTTTCACTTCCTGTTGCTAATTCAGACGTCCAATCTGCATCGGCAGGATCTACATCAATAGTTGGTCGACCTAATGAATCTGCATTTGTTAATTGAGTAACTTGAGCCCATTGACGAATAAATACGGAGTCATCAACTTTTTTCAATAATTCCTGTACAAATTGTTGAGGTGCTACTAAATAACCACCACTTGGATCACTTGCAGCAACCATGTTTTGAAATTCTGTTTGTGTAAGGTTTCCTGAACCACCACGTAAGAATCGATTAAAGGCTTCTCCATATTCTTTTGAAGCTCTTGGGTTTACCGGATCTCCAGTAGCAGCATTTGGATTTTGTTTAATAGGGTCAATTACAGAATTACCTAATCCAGATTCTAACGCATTTAATTTTTCTTCACGTTCAATGTCTTTTCCGAGTTGATCTACATCATTCATAATTTTGTCATAGGAAGTTTCTTCATCAGAATGCATTGCGCGATTTTCAGCATCTGCACGATCTACTAACTGACGAGCTTGATTAATTAAATTAGCACGTTTTTGACGCATTTCAATAATTCTTTTCATAGTTTCTATACCTCCAGTAATTTTAGGTCCAAGCGACGTCTTTTAGCGTTTAAACTGTGTTTATAATCGTCTTTTGGCTCATTTTCAGTACTTTTTTGTTTGTTTTTAATAAAATCAGGAACATTTTTATAGTTTTTAAAGCAATCAGATACACATGCAGCAACATTTTCCGACGAAGTATCAACTTCAACATTGAAGTATTTCTCAGCTTCAGCTCCATTTAACCAGGTTTCTTCTTCTACTAAACTCTGAATCTCTTCCCTGGTCACGCCTTCACGCATGTTATCCTCATAAACATTAATAATTCCTTCTTCTAATCGGTCTAATGTGTCGGCCATCTTTCTAAATTCATTTGCATCACCACCCCAAACTGAACTCCAAGGTTTATGGACCATTAAAAATGCAGACTTAGGGATAATAACCTTATCTCCAGCCATAGCAATTACACTTGCAATACTTCCAGCTAGTCCATCAATATAAACTGTTTTTTCAGCTTTATGACGTTTTAGCATGTTGTAAATTGCTAGCCCTGCAAATACTGAGCCACCGCCACTGTTGATATAAACATTGATTTTTGATTTTCCATCTAAGTTATTTAGAAAATCTGTTATATCTTGAGGGCAGGTATCTTCATTGGACCATTTCATCCAAGAATCACTCACTATGTCACCATAAATTAGTAGATCAGCTGAATCATCTGTCAAATTCTTAATTTCAAAGCAATTTAGCTTCTTATTGTTGATTTTTGGCATTGTTCTCACCTCCCTTCGGCTCTGCTCCAATTGGAATCATATTCCCATTCATCACATATTTGTCACCATCTGGAATTGGATTCATATTTTCCATTTCACGAATATCATTGGCACTTAACCAACCATTTTGGCGACCAATAGCGTATGATTCATTACGAGATTTAGAATCTCCACGTAATAATCCATCGATTAGGAACTCGGAATATAAGTTTTTCTTCTCACTATCTCTCAATAACTGTAAGTTTAGGTTTTGTTCCCACCTTAACAGCCAAGGTCTTAGTGTATGAACAACAAATTCTATCGATTGTTGTTCAATATTCGAAAATGTTGCTTTCTCCAAATCACCAATTTTATGAGGTGGAACGTTGTAGATTCTAGCGATTTCAGTAACATTGAACTTCCTTGTTTCTAAAAACTGAGCATCTTCAGGTGGTATACCTATTTGTTTATAGGTCATACCTTCTTCTAAAATGGCAATACGGTGCGCATTACTTAGACCTTGGTGCATTTTCGCCCATGAATCGGACAAATTCTTTTGAACAGTTTCACTTGCTTGATTTGGATGTTCAATTACACCACCTGGTCTAGCTCCATTACCAAAAAAACGAGCTCCATATTCTTCTACTGCCATACCAGTACCTATCGTTTCTCTGAAAAGACGAATAGGACTATAACCGATTAATCCGTCATAGCCAAAACCCGGTATATGCAGTACTCTTTCGCTCGGAAGAATCATTTGTTCATTTTCAATCAAGATACGATACTGAATCTGCTTAGTTTCCTTATTACGTTCTTTAATTACCTTGTCAGGTCTTAATGGCCACAATCCTTTTACTCTACCAGCCATGTCATATTCGATTTCTGCATATGCATTACCCCAAGTTGCTAAATGACCTTGTAATGTTTCTCGAAAATTGAATGCAGTCATTTCTGGATTTGGAGAAGCGAATAATAAAGAATAAAGAATATGGCTATTTGCTCTTTCTTTGCCTTTTTCTAACCGTTTATATAGATGCAAAGGCAAAGAAGCAACACCTTCTGATAGGATACGAACACTCGCCCACACCGCTGAATAGGTTAGTGCTGTTTCTTCAGTAACAATTTTTCCAGTATAAGTACTTCCACCACCTAGAAAATTAGCGTAAGGATCACTTGGATTTGAAATTACTTCACCGGTTGTCACTCGATTTTGAAATAAGTTTGAAAATATACCCATTATGTTTTCTCACCTCCTTTTTTCAAGGCGGAGTATATTCCTAATGCCAAAAATATGAAGCCACTAAAAATAAACGAAAAAGAAGGTTGTATTAACCAAAATCCTACTCCAATTAATAAAATTCCTATGAAAATAAAGACATCAGTTAGGTCCACTCGGATTCCCTCCCCTCTATAACCACAATAAGCCCCTACTTTCGTAGACGCTTGGCTCTGGCAACCCTCTCATCGCTCGTACAAAAGCAGTAATAACCGCTGCGATTGGATCGATTTTATCAGGACTTCGTTTTTTATCTAATTTAAAGTTCGCATTAGGATCCATAAATGTAACTGCATTATTAATAGCCCATTCTAATAAGCCGTCTTTTTGGTGGACCACGTTCTTTTTATAGACTTGAATCCTCCAATCTGCTGTTGCCTCCGCTAAATTCTTCAAATATTGAGGGATTACTACGCATGTGTAACCTTTTTTCTCCATGTTAATTGCGAATTGCGAAGCGTTCCATTCGTCATAGCATAGCTCTATAACTTCTAAGTTGTACTCTTTTACTTTTTCATCAATGTACTTCTCGACATCTTCTTGATCAATAACAGCGCCAGGTATTATAGTTAAATATCCTTCTTTTTCCCAAAGGTCAAATGGAATGTCCCGTCTTGTCATTCTTTCTAAATATTTATCTTCAGTAATAAACGAATGTTGAATTACAGCAAATTTACCTTCTATTCGTCCTATAAATGAAACACTTGTCAAATCTTCTTTCGCTGATAAATCCACACCTAAAAACACTTGAGTGCCTCTTAAATCGTCGAAAGTAAAATCGGAATCACAGTCTTTCCATTTTTTCATATTCATGTAGCCATTATCTTTCTGGTCCATCCAAATATTCATATTTTTTGTCATGAAACCGCGAAGTTTTTCTGGTTGTTCTAAAGCAACTGTTAAATCAGACCTTAATGAAATTAAGCCTTCTTCATATGTGGCGACGATTGGATTTGCCTTAATCCAATTTCGTTCATCTTTAATGTCATCCCCTTCATCAAGTTCACAAATAAGAGCAAAATAATCATCGTTGTCACGAACATCATCAGGATTCAATATTTTAGTTACATACTCATATTCTTTGAAACATGGTCTAGATAAATCAAACCCAGCTGTCGTAATTACAACCATTAAAGGACTTTTACGTGCTACCATACCTGAAAGAATAACATCATAAATCTCAGATGTTTCATGGGCATGATACTCATCGACTATGCCAACACTTGGATTTTTTCCGTCTCCAAGCTTTCTTGTTTCTTTTGAAAGTGGCTGAATAATGGAATTAGTCCTTAACCTGGTTACTTTACCGTATGAGTCTTTATACGAACCTTTAAGTATTTCTGCACTTCGTATCTGATCAAGTACAGCATTGTATACTTCGTCCGATTGTTCTTTTGACCAACCAGTAATGTAAACCCTATGTTTTTCATTGCTTAGGAATGTTTCATATGTTGCAATCAATGCCAGGAGTTGGGATTTGGCGTTCTTACGTGCAAGTTGGATATAAACTTTACGGAATCGCCTTGAACCATTTTTCTTGTTGATGAAACAGAAGATGTTAGCAACAATAAATAACTGAAAATCAGTAAGAATAATTGATTGACCGGCTAGAATACCTTCAGCATGTTTAAACTCTTTTGCCCACTCATTAAAATCTTCAAGTATATCGACCTCAAATGTAAAAGGACAATCTTCATCTTGTAATCGATTAATGTCCTTAACAAAACGTTGTGCTGCCCATATGTGTTTTTTACAGGCTACTAATTCACCTGAAACAATTTTATTGGCGTAATTCCATATTCTTTCAATCGGTGTCATAACCGATCACCAAATCGTTCTTGGGATGGAGTTATTTCTTTTATTGCAGTATTTTTAGGAATAACCAACTTACATCTAGACGAAATTGTTAAACCTAAATCGGAAGCTGATTGCCTACTTTGTTTAAAAAACTTATCTTGGTGGGCAATTAGTGTTTCGAATTTCTCACTTAACGGATCTAGTTTCATTAGTTGGTTTGAAATCTTAACATACATGTTTTTTGCAATTAAAAAACGAGCTAGCGCATCAATATCGAGATTAGTCATAATCCCGATTTGCATTAACTCGTTACTTATTTTTTTAAATTCTTTTTTTAAATCCATGGGAAGGTAAGCAGGTGGTTTGACTTTATCACTTGGTGCTTTTACCTCTGTTGCTTTACGTTCCTCGATTTCTTTTTTCGTAAAATGCTTCTTCCCTTTGATTAAAAGCAAGTCAATTGGTTGTTTTTGCCCTGCCACAACTACTCACCTCCTTCTGGAAAATCTCGTGGGGAATTTTTTTTGCGTTTGACTGGATACGCGGTATTACGAATGAGGGTTCCAGAGATTTTGACACCCCCTCCCCCTTGTCCTAGTATTATTTGACCTAGACAAGCTATCGTTCAGTACAAGCCAATCTAATCAATCCTCGTACCACTCTTCTTCATCTTTTAATTCTACTGTTTGGCCTGCTAGATCATGGTGACAGTCATTTAGGTATTGAATCTTTCCATCAGTAATAAAGCTATGGCAAATGTAATCAACACCATAGTCAGGCATTGTAACTAATAAAGAAGGTGATACTGTTGGCTTATCATAATCATTATTAAACCACCATCCATTATTAAAAGCATGTAGCCTTTGGCATCCTTCACAATAAAACATATACCTATCGTCATTTGTTTTCCTTAGCTTCATTACTCTTCACCTTCTTTATATATGAAAGTCTTCCATCCATCTACTGGTTCACCTTCAACTACTTCAGCCTCTAATACAATCGTCTTATCATCTTTATCATTCATCAACTGTCATCCTTTCCTATGATCTACTTTGTTATGGCATCCATGACATAACGATTCAAGGTTCTTCTTATCCAATCGCTTAGACCAATCTACCTTAACCTCAATGATATGATGGACCACATCAGCTAACGTAATCTTACCCTCACGTTTGCACTGCTGACATAACCCCAAGTCTCTTCGCATTACTGAGTCACGTACCTTCTTCCAAAGACTAGAATCATAGAATGATTTACTACGTTGGTCACGTTTGAATTGATCATATTGTTTAGCCCGATTATTATTTATTTCTTCTTGAATATGTTTGTGCTGTTCACAATACGTTGTTCTACCTAGGTTGGGGCAACCTCGCTTATTGCATGGTCTAAGCGGTCTATTAGCTATAACCTCACCTCATTAAAATTAAAAAAGCCACAACTCTTAAGGAGTGTGACTTTCGTTATTTCATTTTTTAATCTCTTTAATTAAATTATTAATAACAAGTTTTGAACCATCTGTGATACTTAATTCATTATCTAAAATTTTTGGGCCATATGTTTTCCCACTTCTTAAATCTGTAATAATTATATGATCTGGCTCTCTAACATCAGTATGGAAAATTTTATATTCAAATAAAACATTTTCAGCGTCATTTACGAATACACCTTGCTGAAATATGCTGTTCATACCATAATTTAATCCCATATATAACACCTCCTCTTATCATTTATATCGACAAAAGGGTTTGAATTTTAAAATAAAATAAGCACTCACGAATGTGAATGCTTTAATAATTAATGACCAATGCCACCCAAATCTTGATTAAATCCTCTTGCTCCACCCCAACCACCTGGATCTAACATTTTTTTCATTCCTCCTTAAAAGTAATTGGTAAAGATATTCCAATGTTGTGTTAGTAATATGACTATTTTAATATAAACTACTATTAATATAATCACAGAAATCCAAGTTAATAAATCATTCATTATTTTGTTATTAACATTTCTTATTAATCTTATCATTACTAAAAATAATATAAGTGCTGGAATTAACGGTAAAAATAAAGGTGCGAATGCATTCCAAAAATCGTGTTTATTTATTATTTCAATACTAGGCATAACAATCTCCTTCCTAAATTTTTTATCGGAAGAAAATTAGTTATATTTACTTATTCCTTCTAAACTAGACCCAATCGAAATTACAAGGGGTTGGAATAAAGTCAATCAGATCTAGTTTACAAAGAATAATCTTTAGAGTGCTTTTACCTCTTTGCCTCGCCACAACCTACGCAAACTAAGTGCTAAGGTACACAGTACCATCGATTGTTCGAGTACATCCTTGATAAAGGAAAGATGCTTCTCCTACCAGCAATAATTAGCTGATAAGAAAAGTTTACTTTTTATGGGAATTCAAAACTTCCCTTGTTTAGTCCTAGATTTTCTCCCTATTTTTATCCTATATTTTGTCGGTTTTTTATCGAAAAAAAAAAGCCAAGCTAAGTTTAAGCCTGACTTTTTCATTCTTTGAGTCCATTCCTAATAACAGTTCCATCTGCTACAATATTGGAAGTGGCAGAAAGACTTACACCTTCCATTTCAACAATTTTCCCCTTATCCCACTCCTTTAAATCTATTCCAGTTAACTTCATGTATTGATTCAAGTGTACTTCATTTTTTAATTCAATTAATGCTTTCAACTTACGAATATTTTTTTTAATTCTACCATCAGAAGTTTCATATGAAGAATCTCTTTCTTCAACAAATAAACCTTGCTCTCTTCTTCGTATGTACCAAGATATTTCATTTCTCATTGAGCCTACAAACGCAGTAATTTCTCCATCCTTGATTTCCTGAGTTAGCTCTTCGAATTCAACATAATAATTATCATAAAAGTCATTGAGATTATCGTAATGTGTCGATATGTGCAAAATTTTTTTAAAAGCTATAGTCACTTTCCCAAAATTTTCAAAAAAATATTTATTATTGTTTTCTTTTTCTTGTAACTGACTGTTTTCTTTTTCCTTATTAAACATATATATAGAAGCTACGATTCCCATAGCGGTGGTAATCCCTTGAATAAGTGAACCTAAAATATTTCCCCAAAACCCAATCCATTCAGTTTTTATGCCATTTGTATCACTAGTTGGTAGTAACAATTTTGCAATCGTATCATCAAACAATGTAAATATGATACTAATTATAAAAACAACAACAATAGTATAAATCATTATTTTAATAACCTTATTTAATGACTTGACTTTAAACCAATTTCTTATGTTCATTAAGATATCCTCTCAACCTTTTTACTTTAAATTGTAGCACATTCTCATAAACTTATTTCCATGAATTAAAAGAGCACTCAAACGATGTTGAGTGCAGTAGCAATTAAAAATATAGCTTGTCTTTTGTGTTCATAAAACTGATCCTTGGTTAATCCTAAGTCCATATAAAGGTTAATGTCCTTTATTCGATTTGGAGACAAATATTTTTTCTCAATTATCTCACGTTCGATTTCATCTAATGCAAATTCTAGTGCACGATCTATTTGTTTAGCCTTTAGTCGATTTACCTTCTCTTTATCTACTATCTTAGGAAATGGATTCTCTACACCTTCAGCTATCTGTTCATCTTTATTCTTAATTGCCACCCTTAAGGCCTTGAATCGTTTTAATTCCTTTACAACTGCTTTCCTTACCTTTTTCTCATCTACAACTGCTAATAAGGTTAATTGCTCCGTCTTCATATTTACCTCCTTTGAATAGGAGTTCATTTATTTTCCCTGCATAATCTTTTCTGTATATGCCTTGAGAAAAAACGATTTTTCTTTTTTTAATTCTTCAATTTCTTCTTGTTGATGATTGAGAATCCTATCAAATTCTTTACCACTTTCTTTATATCGTTCAATCACTTTTTGTTGATGTACGATTTCACTTTTTAACTTTTTGTTTTCATCTAATAAACCATCAATAAACCCCATAATATTCTGCTCCTTTCTAACTAAAAGTTAGGCAAAACTCTCAAACTACCAGTCTCTCGATGTGAAATATGTAGTTCATCTGGTAAGTTTTTAACAACAAGCCAATTGCTATGATCTAAGCCGTAAGATTGAATTAAGCTGCTTTGCTTTTTAGTAGGACGTTTACCTTGTTTCATTAATTTCCCTCCAGCGTGTTTTCTTTGGATTCAATTAACAACTTCGTAATTTCATAAACCAAGTTCTCCAATACAATTCACTTCCTAAAAATCATTAGTTGCTTATTCTGAACGCCTTTTCCATAGCACTTACTAAACAATCCTTTTTCACCAGTATCTCTAAAAACCGGAAATCCAAAAATTGTTTTATTTGTAGCAACAACTGTCTTGTAAAATACGAACCCTTTTCCCTTACAAACTTTACATTTTTTCATTCCGAACCCTCCAATTTACATGTATAAAAATCAAATTAAAC
>Ga0209025_1002389_pt1 | contig 20070 bp, 20 predicted proteins | sample AraplaMF_Col_mLB_FD_184256 | JGI IMG/M metagenome (GOLD analysis project Ga0209025, IMG submission 184256) | Arabidopsis root microbial communities from the University of North Carolina, USA - plate scrape MF_Col_mLB (SPAdes) (version 2) | ecosystem: Host-associated > Plants > Roots > Endosphere... | reverse complement strand
AGCTGGCAGGCTAACGTTAATATGGAGACAATAAATAGAATTGTAGCGAACTGCCCGCTAATCGCGTTCAGCAACAGTCCACAGATGAATAAGAGTATGTTCAGGATAGAAAACACGATGAACACCCATTTCGCTTTTACACTACCGAGATAGATACCTATGCTAATGATAATCCACACAATGCTCCCGAGGAGATTTGAATATACGCCCTCTCTTAAGCTTAAGATCTCAACAATCAAGATTAATGCCAAATTTAATAGCGTTAACCCTCTTGCAAGCTGACGACCTCTACGATACTGCTGCGCTATGAAATCGTTCATTTATCGACTCCTTCATTCCTCACTTAATGCCTTTAGAATCTTATCTTTGGTTTGGCTTAATCGTTTTTCAGCACCATGCGGGTGTAATGGCTCACCCCAGGTAAATCCATCGCCTTCGTACCTTGGAATGAGATGCATATGGTAATGGGTAAGGTCGTTAAATTTTCCTCCATCTTGACAAATTCTTATACCGTCAGGTTTAAATAAGCTCTTCAAGGCAACTGAAAGTTTTTTCGAAGCATCCATGATCGCATAGGCAGTCTCTGAATCCATCTCTTCGACATCCCTATAATGCTTTTTGGGGAGGACTAAAGTATGTCCTTCATTAAACGGAGCAATATCAAGCACACAAGTAATAAGTTCGTTTTCATAAACAATATTCAAGTTGGGTTCAATACCGTTAGCGATTCTACATCCTAAACATTCCATGTACAGCATCACTCCATCCTAAAGGGTAATTTCCATAGTTCTCAGTGTATTGAAAGTTTGCCCTGTCTTAGAGAGACATGCATGGATTAGCATATCTTTCTTATTCGATTTAGTATTTTCATATTCCTTGCTGTCTAAATAACATAATTGATGTACCATTTTCCACTATTATATGATCTATCTGCATAAATCTACCATCTTCCAAATGATGAATTATGATATAGTGACGTGGAGGTGATGTAACCCATGCAAATCCATCGGATGTTCGAGATCGTCTATCTCCTCATGCATAAGAAGACGGTCACCGCCAAGGAGCTTGCTGACCATTTTGAAGTGTCTCCGCGCACGGTATACCGGGACATCGATACCTTATGCGAAGCCGGCATACCGGTATATACGCTCAAAGGCAAAGGCGGCGGCATTCGGCTCCTCGATAACTTCGTCCTGAACAAGTCGATGTTATCCGAACAAGAGCAAGAAGAAATTCTCTCTTCGCTATCCGGGCTGAATGCCGTCACGGGCGATATGGAGCAAGTGCTCACGAAGCTCAGCGGCTTCTTCAATAAGACGATGCCCAGTTGGATCGAGGTCGATCTGTCCCATTGGGGTGAGGAACATTCAGACCATTACCAGCTGCTGCGTGCCGCGATCCTACAACGCTTGGTCATTCGGTTCGTATATTTCAACAGCAGCAGCAAGAAATCCATTCGAACCGTCGAGCCGCTTCAGCTATGGTTCAAACATAGAACCTGGTACATCAAAGGCTACTGCCGGCAAAAGCAAGCCATGAGACTGTTCAAGCTGACGCGCATGAAGCACATCGAGCTGCTCGAGGAGCATTTCGAGCGCGAGCTTCCTCCGTTGTTCCATGAGCAACAGGCAAGTCAAGCCGCAGCCGTGCGGCTAGTTCTGCGCATCGATGCTTCGCAAGCCTATCGGCTCTACGATGAATATGACGAGCGTCAACTCACAAGAGATGAGGACGGTAACTTCATCGTCACAGCCGAATACCCCGAGGATGAGTGGGTGTACGGCCATGTGTTGTCCTTCGGCCATTATGCCGAGGTGTTAGAACCTGTACGTCTTCGTACCCTCATCAGTGAACGGCTCCAACTCGCCGCGAAGCGATATTTATAATATGACATTCAGTTGTCACATTACATCTCGTACAATGAACCTAACAACGCGAAAGGGGAAGATATGAGATGGAATCGATAATATTTTGTCAGAGCTGTGGTATGCCAATGGGAGGGAACGAGGAGCTGCTCGGGACCAATGCGGATGGAAGCAAGAACGAAACATATTGTACGTATTGCTACCAAGAGGGCAATTTCACAGCGGAGATGTCGATGGAAGAAATGATTGAATCCTGTGTGCCGCATATGGTCGATGGGAATCCGGGGATGACCGAAGAAGCCGCGAGGCACAGTATGAAGGACTTTTTCCCACAGCTGAAGCGCTGGGCAGCACAATAAATTCAAACATAATAGGTGAGCGAGATGGAATGGGTACATACCAAAGGCCTGCTGATCAAAAATAAGCATTACGATTGGTTCGGACATGATTATACGATGAATTTGTACCGTGGTTGTCACCATGGTTGCATATACTGCGACTCCAGGAGCAGCTGTTACGGGATTGAGCATTTTGACATCGTGCGTGGTAAAGCCAACACGGAGGACATCCTCCGCAGAGAGTTTGCCAGCAAGCGCCATAAAGGCGTCATCGGCATGGGCTCGATGAGCGATCCCTACAATCATGATGAACCGGATCATCAGCTCACAAGAAATGCACTAAAGCTCATTCATCAGTATGGGTTCGGCGTGTCTGTTGCGACCAAAAGTAAGCTTGTTACGCGGGATATCGAACGTCTCGCCCACATCCAGACACAGGCGCCTGTGAATGTCAGTCTATCGATCACCGCAGCAGATGATACGCTCAGTCAGCGAATTGAACGGCGTGTCTCTCCGGCTTCGGCTCGATTCCAAGCCCTGAAGGAATTATCCGAAGCCGGAATTTATGCCGGGGTATTGCTCATGCCTATCCTACCGTTCATTACGGATCATGCATCCAATATTCGTGAGATTATAAGTCGTTCTTATGAGGCTGGGGCAAAATACATTTACCCGTCGTTTGGAATGACACTGAGGGAGAACCAACGAGAGCATTATTTTCGTTGGCTGGACAAGCTGTATCCAGGACTCAAAGCGCAATATATTCGCACCTACGGGATTCGTTACGGCTGCATGTCGACGCGTCGGCAGCAGCTAGAAACAGTCTTCCAAGAGGAGTGTGAGAAGCGCGGGATAACTTATCGCATGCCGGAGATCATCGCTGCTTACAAGTGGGAGCGAGGACCCGAGCAGCTTGAATTATTCTAGCAAAAATCATGGTCTGACCTGTTCCTCATTTTCTAGGCAAAGGATTCATAGACTTACCCAGCCTTCCATAGTTGATCGATCCATTTGCCTACAGGCGTAAAGACGACATTCATCGGAGAAGCAATCGTCAGCATAGGCCATGTGTAGATGTCCGCTAGACTTAAATACATACACCATCCGACCACACAAGCGTACAAGACAAGTTCTTTGGTATAGCCTTTACCTCGCATCGCACGGGTACCGATGTAGAACAGCATGGCATAGAACAAAATCCATAATCCCGTTTTCATGGCAGAATCATCTCTATTCATTAGAATTTGTACTCTTAAATGGTTTGTTGGTGAGCCCGACGCGATCCATTGAAATCTTAATATGGGGCTCTATTTGGATTTTACTGAAAGTCTCATCCCAATTATTCTTTACTCTTCTCCATTCCCTCGGATATTTGCGATGAACGGCATCAGCGAACCCGAATACATCTACTTTCAGCCGCTTCGCCGCCTCCCAAGATCGGTTCACCATCTGCTTCACTTCCTCTTGCAATTGCTGTTCCAATTGTTTGACCGCTGCAGGTTGGGTGAGGTCCATCATACAGTTGCTCTCTAAGAGATTACCCGCGCTTTTAATATCGATCCCCATGGTCATCTTGCCGTTTCGCAGCATAGGTTTCAACTTCGTAGCAGAAGTCTGGAGGCGAAAGGTCATATTATAGGTCTTGTCCCCTGGTTTGCATCGAAATGCCAGATTACTGGAACGCACTTTGTTCGCAATAAAAGAGACGCCAAGTCCTTCTTCCCGCGTCAACCAGCCTGCAAATTTATCCCCACGCATTACGGCAAGCCTTCCTATTCTTAACTTCGCCTGCTCATAGGTTTTTTTCAGGACATCCAGTGATCTACCGTCCTCCTCGTTACCCGCAAAGACAATTTCCGGAATCACAGCACCTTTCCCGTCACTCGTGATTGCCATCGCCAATTCGTACAACATGACACTTGGAACGATCGACGTATTACGTGATTCATTACTCAGGATCTCACGAATCCCTTGACCTGGTATTTTCTCCGTATGGATTAATCGTTCCAGAATCGATCTTGCATTACCTTGCGTAATTAAGACATTGACGGTCTCTCGGGCATCGGTATTCCGGTAATGTAAATCGAGAATCTGATTAATCCCATGCCGAGCGACTTCTTCGCTAATAATTAAGGCACTATTATGGGCAAAAAACATCTGCCGCGGCGTCTCCATACTGCTCTTGCTGACGGCTTCCCGAATTGTTCTCCCCTCCGAGGAGAATACCGTAACAGGTGATTGTGAGCCGCCGCCGCCTGCAAGACCTGTACCCGACGAAATCGCCGACGGAATGATGACCTGATAAGAATTCACCCATTTGTTGCCATTAAAATCGTAGGATGAAGCCGAGACAATCGACAACTCGTTAAGCTCAATTCGATTCCAACAACCCGATATGAGACTGCATGCAAGGAGCAGCACGATAATTCCCGTTATTTTCTTCATGTTATTTCCCTGCTTTCATCGGATTTGGCTTAATAAAGCGAAGAAGAAGCCAAATGACAAGGGGAATAAGAACATTAAACGTTATGGCATAAGGGATCAGTACTGTTTTCGAGAAATAAGCTAAATCCACAGACTTCGGCCAAGCATACATGGTCGTTAATATCGTGAAAAGTCCAAGACATAGCAGAAACGGCTTCTCATTACGGATACGGAACGTATGAATGAAGCAATGGAACGTCGCGAACATCACGATGGACATTTTGACATACATCATGCAAATCCAGATTGAAATGAACAGAAGATCAATGCGTTCTAGAAAGGTTCCGATTTGAATGATCCCAATCATATAGAACGTCGGATACGACATAATCGAGATAAGACGTGATCCGATGATCGTAATTGCCGCCACAACAATGATGCCTAGTTCGATGCTCGTTAATACGATCCCCCACATACCAACTTTTCCTGCTTCTTCGGGTTTACTCATGAAGGGCGCTATCAACAAGAGGATAGACACTTGCAAGAGCCACGTGGTTGGCGTCATACTGCCTTGCGCGACTTTGCGCAGCGGATGTTCCCACAAGGGAAGCAGGTTCTCGATATGAATGTTCTTGAGCAGCAGAATCCCCGTCACGATAAATACGAGCAATGACAAAGGAAGGACGATCAGATTGACACGAGCAATGTTGACGATCCCTTGACTGACCCCATACATGACAACGGCTACCGTAATAATTAAGAGGAAATAGACAGGCGTTCTAGACAATACATTCTCGCCGATAAAATTAACGAATTCGCGCATTTCGATCACGACGGATATCAAATAATAGTACGTGAGTAGAATACCAATAGCCGTTCCTGCCTTACTGCCTAATCGAACTCTTAGCCAATCTAGGAACGTTGTCTGTGTATTCTGTCTACAGATGGACCCGATGAGAAGGGAGAACAAGCCCCCCGCCACCATTGCAATGATGATGGATACCCAGGCATCCTGCTCCGACAACTGGACGACCACACTCGGAACCGACACGATTGCTGTTGGGGCAATGGTGCTCATCATTAACAAGATCCCCTGCAGCTTCGTCATTTTGATGATCATGAGTCCCCCCCTTCCTTTCTTCTATGAATTTGATGGATGATCAGATGGATTCGATTGTCCTGCGTTCTCCTGCCTTGCGATATTGTCCGTAGCCGCTTCAGGCCGCGTATTCATTTTCCACCATGGCACACGAATAAAGATATCTTTGAGACTGTTATAGCTCAGCGGCGCTATCGGTGCCATGTATGGAAAGCCGAAGGAGCGCAGACTCGCCATATGAATCAGTAAGAACATCAGACCCGATATGATACCGAATAGCCCTAACGTCGCACCAAGAAGCATAAGCAAGAACCGGGTTAAACGGGCCGCAATGGCCATATTGATCGCCGGGATAACGAAGTTTGCAATCGCAGTAAACGACACGACGATAACCATCGCTCCCGAGACGAGGCCTGCTTGTACAGCGGCCTGACCCAAGACCAGCGCCCCTACGATGGATATCGCGGGACCAATGACGCGAGGCATTCGAACGCCGGCCTCACGGAGTACCTCGAAGGTCATCTCCATCAACAAGGCTTCGAGCAGCGCCGGGAACGGGACCCCATCCCGCTGTGCGGCTAGACCAATGAGCAACGTGGTTGGCAGCATTTCCTGATGAAACGTCGTGATGGCAATATACAGGGATGGCAGCAGCATCGATACGAGAAACGATACGTAACGAATCATCCGTAAGAAAGTGGAGATATCGTAACGTTGATAATAATCTTCGCTAGACTGGAAGAATTTAAAAAACGTGACGGGCATAAGCAGCACAAACGGGGATCCGTCCACGATAATAACCACTTGTCCTTCGAGAATCCCCGCGGATGCGGCATCTGGCCGTTCGGTATTGATCATCGTTGGAAACACGGTAATCTTCGCGTCCTGAATAAATTCCTCGATATATGCGCCCTCTAGAACGCTATCGATCTGGATCGAATCGAGCCGACGATGGACTTCCTGTACAATTTCTTCTTTCGCCACACCCTTTAGATAGACAACTGCGATATTGGTCTGCGTCTGCGTCCCTATGACCTTGGCATCGATGCGAAGATCGGGTGATTTGATCTTGCGCCGAATCAACGAGGTGTTCGTTCGCAAGCTTTCCGTGAAGCCATCCTTCGGCCCACGGATAACCGTCTGCGAGCTTGGCTCTTCAACAGATCTTAAATTCCCGCCTGCCATATCCGCGAGGAGTGATGTGGCGCAGCCATCGACTAGAACAACCACGTTTCCGTTGAAAATCGAGAGCAGCACTTTGTCCTCTTGATCGGTTTCCGTAACTCCCCCAGCCGCAAGCGCATGATTCTTCAAGAACTGATAGAATTTTTCACCGTTCTGCAGCTTGAACATGTCGCGTTCGGTCTGCTTCGATATTTCTGCAATCAGCTCATTGACGCTTGCACCATTGACTAACCCATCGACATACACCAGCGCAAATTGCTGGCTGTTCCTATTCATACCATCCGCCGGATCCCCTAGCCTCCGAATAACAATATCCGGACTATTCCCCAGTCGGGTATGAAGCATATCGAGATTGGATTGCAGATCCGACGAGATCAATTGAGCCTGATTTTCCCCAGAGGCATTGCTTTGGCTTCCCTCTGTCTTGTTATTATTGACGCCGTTAGCGGATTGGCCCTTCGATTCTTGGTTGTTGAAAATATCCATAATCCCCTCATATGAACAGATATAGTGTGCAAAAGTACTCTTATCGTTTCCAAATTCCTCTATTTAATGCATTAATTTGGTGATAGTCCATGGTTGAGCTCACGAAAAAACCGCCCGGAGAACTTACCGGACGGTTCTAGTGCATAAGAAAGGGGCAACAATGGTTCAATTGATTTCATATCCATTCCGATCAATCAGGCTGATTCCCGATACTGTTCCAACGCTCTTCGTATACGCGTCAGTCTGATCGCAGACGAACTCTTGCATAAATGACGTTATCAACTCACTCATCATGTGATGCTTGGCCATGATACCAGGCTCATTGAAGTGGATTGGCACATCGCTGAACGTAACATGATTCGCGTCATCGATTCTGATAAAGGATTTGTAACCTACTAGAGTTTGATCCAGCCATGATTGGCCTTTCATCGTATCGCGAGCAAGCGTCTCATCCCATCTATTTTGGATTAGCATCTCGTAAGTCGAAGAATTTTGGCGCATCAGTAAGATAGGTGTAGTCAGCGGGGAAGTGTCTGTACCAAGAAGATGAAGACTCGGGTCTAATAGAATCCCTGCTTTGATCGAAGCGTTCTCCTTCAGAACCCGATATACTGCCGCACCGCCAAGAGAATGTCCCATCAGGCCCATCCGCTCTAGATCAAGCTTATTTCGAAGTAACGCATCGGTGTTATTGAGCTCAGGAAGCCGGTCAAGCACGTAATGTAGATCCTTCGTTCGGATCGTGACCAGCGACTCCCACGCCTCGACATCCGAACTTTGGAGGTTAGACAATGCCTCCAATTGCGGAATATGCTCCCTATCCGGAAATACGGTGAACACTGCATCATAGGTAGCCCCAACGGTTATCACAATAAAACCCTTCACAACAAGATTGTAGATGTGGCACCAGTACATATCCCGTTCGATGCCAAAAGCTGGTGAGAGAACAATCACAGGATACACCCCATCAATGATTGGAGCATTCTCATGCACATCTGTTCTTAATGCTGTTAAATAGTCGGTATCTGCACCGAAGCGCTTGAAAAAATCAATCGCTATCTCCTCACCCGGATAAAATAACGCCGGATACCCCGGAGCAATTGCGCTGCCCGAGATTGCCGCAGGGTAATATATACTCACCATAAATCTCCGTTTACTTCCATCTTGCTCAAAAGGATTCTCCCGCTCCCGATCCGTCATGATCCGCGTCGTTCGACCGATCCGCATACCTCTCCCCACCTCTAGGTCATTTCAAATTCTCTGGATTTAACGCCTGTAATGCTTTAGGGATGAACATCCCGTCCTTACGAATTAATACATCGTCGAACCATATTTCCCCGCCGCCGTACTCTGGTCTCTGAATTTGCACGATGTCCCAATGCAGCTCTGACAAGTTCTCGTTGCCCGGCGAAAGTGCCGGAACACATCCCGGCGTGAAGTGGAAGCTGCCCCATATTTTTTCATCGAATAAGGTGTCTTTCATCGGTTTCTCGATATAAGGATTCACGCCAATGCCGAACTCGCCAAAATACCTTGCATTGAAGTCTATATCTAGCAGTTTATTGATTCGCTCGGAATCATTCGCAGTGGCACGCACAATTCTACCGTCCTTGATTTCTAGGCGCACGTTCTCATAGACAAAACCTTCTTTGAGCGAAGGGGTGTTGTAGGAGATGACGCCATTTACGGAATCTCGCACTGGCATCGTATACACTTCGCCATCGGGAAGATTCATCAGTCCCGCATCCTTGAACGATGGCATGCCTAGAATAGAGAAGGATAAATCCGTTCCTTCCCCTACAATTCGGACTTGATCCGTTCGATCCATGAGCGCTACCAAATGATCCATCGCACGATCCATCTTCGAATAGTCCAGATTGCAGACATTAAAGTATAGATCCTCCATATCTTCTAGCGACGTGTTCGCTTGCTGCGCCATCGCATGATTCGGATAACGGACAATACACCATTTGGTATCGTTATACCGTTTACCGTTGATTTGCTGCGCATAATGTTTGCGGTAGATTGCCATTTTCTCTGCTGGAATCCCACTGTACTCGCTCATGTTCTCCCCTGCTCGAATGAGGATGTAAGCTTGCATATCGTTCACTCGATTTACATCATACGAAGCCATGGCGGCCATCTGTTCTTCGGTGCAATTCAGGATGATTTCTCGCCATAACTCATGATTGTGGATGATGAGAAATGGGACGCCGCCCACAGCATACGCTTGTTTAATCAATTCTTTCGCGAGTGGAACTTCAAGCCCATCCGCTTCGATTAATATTTTTTCACCGGGCTCTAGCTTTACCGAATATTGGATTAGGTTTCTAGCAAGCTGCTCGATTCTTGGATCTTTCATGGTTGACCTCCTCTTGATGATAGCTTCATAACGTTATCCATATTCGCGAACGCTAATCTTATTTCCTTTATTAGTGTTCGGAGTCCCTTCCCTGCCTAACGGACATTGGTTCCGTTAAATTCACTTATCCTACTAGAATTTATACAGACGCGGACCTAGGATTCGCTATTTGCTAGAATTACCCCCTTCACTATGTCCTATTAACCATTTAACGGATCTAATGTCCGCGGAACCCCCTGTGGACACCTCTTATGATCCATTAGCGGAACGTGAGTCCGTTGCAACAGCACCAATCAAAAAAAGGTCCCTGATTCATGCTCAGCACATGCTTCATAAACCCTTCTTATTAATTCGACTGTATGAGTGCTTGCACTTCCGTAAGCGTTGGCATCGCTGGGATACCCCCCTTGCGGGTTGTCGCTAGCGCGCCCATTGCATTCGCGAACGTCAGCAGCACATCCAGCTCTGTCGAAGTCCACGCAGATATCGGCTGGTTCGCTAACAGAATGCTGTACAATGCTCCGGCCATGAATGCATCGCCCGCTCCAGTCGTATCGATGGCCTGAACCGCAAATCCTGCGTGCTCACCGGTCCGCGAGCCTGCGTGATAGAAGCTTCCCGCGCCACCGCGCGTAACTAGCAGCAGTGAAATCGGGAATTGCTCGCACAGGATCTGCGAACCCGCTTCGAGATCCGCCGTACCCGTGAGGAACTCCAGTTCCTCCTCGGAAACCTTCACGACATCGGCTAGGCGAAGTCCGGCGAAGATTTGTTCCTTGGATAGCTCCTCGCTTGCCCATAGTGCTGGTCTCAGATTAGGATCAAAAGAAACCAAGACACCGTGCTTCTTCGCATGGTGTACTGCTGCGAACGTAGCCGAGCGGACGGGTTCATCCGTCATCGAAATCGAACCAAAATGGAATATCCGCGCTTCCGCAATGCTCGCCAACGGCACCTCTTCCTCCGTCAGCAGCTGATCCGCACCTGGGTTGCGGTAGAAGGAAAACGAGCGGTCGCCGTCATCCGCAAGGTGCACGAACGCAAGCGTCGTATTAGCCGAATCGGATAGGACGAGTCCCGCCGTATCGACCCCGCTGCCTGCAAGCGCATCACGAAGACCATGTCCGAACGCATCGTTGCCTACTTTACCGATAAACCCTGATGAGCTTCCCAACCGCGCAATCGCTGCTACCACATTCGCAGGCGCACCGCCCGGATTGCGTTCGAATAATGGCTGACCATGCTCTGATTTGCCATACGGCGTAAAATCGATTAAAAGTTCTCCAAGTGTTATCACATCTGCCATAACAGAATTCACCTTCATTTCTCATAAACTGTGTCTCTATCAATAATCATGTTGACTTACGGGCAGATCGCCTTGATCTCCCAAACTATTCGGGATGCTTTTTTCGACGGAATCTCCATGTTGGTAATATTCTGGTTCGAATATAAGACGCTATGGTGAAACGGTTCTAGAGTTGCTCCATTAGGATTCTACATCGTCATTCTTCAAAAATCCATTGTTCCGGATAGGCTTTGGGATCTTTTGAATGAATATTATTAACCACCTTCGTGCTTCGATACCATGCGGTATACTGCCGATTATTCTTTTCATAACTAATTTTATAGATATAATTACTGTTATTGCTCTCTGTAAATGGACTTTCCTCTAAACTCACTTTATGAATACTTACGACTACGCCTTCACGCTCTGTAATGATTCTATGGATCTCATCTTTATGCTTGGCATCTAACATATATAATCCCAAAAAACTAAATCAAGTATAATAATAACTAAAGCACCTATACTGACTCTTCTAAAGTCAGTTTTCTCTTACGTCGCCAAATACTTTGCGTAAATAACTCAATAAATGTGTTCGTTTCTGACGTATTGGCTCAGCTTGCATCTCACTTGAATAAGCTGCTTGTGTTTCTAATTGAGTATAAATAAAGAACAACAATCCAGCTATATTTCTATTTATCAACTCTTCTTTTTTTATAACTGGGATTAACTCATCTAAAAGTTGAAACAATCTATTAAAAGCTTGTTCATTCACCTCTTTGTGTCTTAATGGGACGACTATTTGTGTTGTCAGATTCCTAAGCTCACTCTCGTAATAAGAATTACGTATCTCCATTTTCCTCTCTCCAGTTGAACTCACTTTATAAACATAATTTGGATTATAATACTTTGTTCCAGGCTGGTATACTTATCCTAGTTTATAAAGCGACTCCATAGAGCAAAAATGGACGGGGATCTTTTTCAATCTCCGTCCATCAGATTATATCATCCAACCTTATTGTTTATCGAAAATAAGCCATATAGATAATTAACCTATTTTGCTACTCAAGCCTAAAAGAATTACTTGTAATCTCTACATCAGGATTTAGATCCTTCAATTGCATGCCATACTCTTTTTTCATCTGTGAGATATGAAGTGATTCTAATTTAGGGAAGTACTCCTTCAGAGGAATAAGATCCACGTGTACTTGGCATAAAATAAAATCAATGTGCTTAACATGCTCTAGCCCGCCGATTTCTGTTAAATCCATTTCTTGTGTACAGCTGTTTACGATTAAGGTCTCTATTCCCTCAAAAGTCTTTAACGTACGTAAATCCAGCTTTTTGCAGCCATCCACAACCAGCCTTGTAATCCTGCTGTTATCCCCTGCAAAACGTTCTAGACTACGACAACCTAGTACACTGATATAAGTTAATCCGGATATTGCTGCTGTATTTCCTAATTCTTTAAATTTGCATCTCTTAAATGACAGATTTTCAAAATGGACATCTTTCCATTCCTTTAAATCAGGCTCCATCGAGCAATAAATGTCTATTGTTTTAAGATACTTGAACCCAGCAATAGCAGTTAAATCCTCTTTTCTCTCTACATAAAGATCAATGCCTGTTACTTTTGTATTCGAAAGCTGAGAGATATCTCTGCGACGATTGGAGTGGGTTTTAATTTTAATAAATTCACCTTTCGTAAACGATTCAATCCCATCAAATGATTTAATATGTTGTCCATATACATACAAAATCTTCAGATTAGTAAATGCGCTTACTATACTAAGATTTATTAAAGAAGAATTATAGTCGATGATCAGTTCTTCAATTTTATCAATACCTTTTATCCGTTTCAGATGCTCAATCAAGGCCTCACCATCTACTTGTATTTCTGATGGATTCGTTACTCTCAAACTGTCATAGTGCGGTTCTATCGATGTGAGTTGCTTAAAACAAGACTCATCTACTACTAGCTCTTCTGACATGATGTTCATCCTTTCTGATTAAAGTTATCTGGCGGCCCAAATGAAACCTAGGTTCATTCGGGCCATTACTTTACACCACTATATAACTATTTCTGCACTTGGTAATACAGGGTTTAATAATCCTGGAACAAAATCTCCCCACGTATCCAAATATCCCCAAAGCGCCTCTCCCTCATCCTTCCAGAAATTATATTCTTCCTTATCAATATACAATTTATTTCCTTTAGACGGACCTGACTGATAGGTTTTATGATATTTAGTTTTGGAAAACCATCCTCCTTTCGAGTACCCAATAGTAAACACTCCCCCTTCGTCCTGCATATAATAAGGAGCGTATTCATATTGTGATTTTCTCACATCCATAACCATACTATAAAGATCGATTACTCCAAGGACAGAGTTTACTCTATTACCACCTTTTAAAGCTGTTTTTATGGAGTTCATATCGAATTTAACCGAATGACGAATTTTCCAAATAGGTAAATTTTTCTCAGTAGCGGCTTCATCTACATTCTTCAATTCAATCTTTTGATTCCTATACTTATTAATTACTTCTTGCTCGGCAGCTCTTAATGCTTCATTTCTTGCACTAAAATAGGTACCTTTACCCGACCCTTTTATATCAAGCTCAGCTTTTACTTCAATAGCTTTTACAGTAGAATCAGGATGTTTAACTATTTGTTTCCATTTGTGATTTCCCATCCGTTTCTTAATATCCTGCGCTGTGGATCCTATATATGTTTCATTTATACCATTGTACGGTCCCTCAATAATATAAACATGACCAATCAGTACCGGAGCAAATCCAGTAGGATCAATATAAATCAATGGGTTATTCTCCACATACGTATACCCATTCTGACTCTGCGGATTTCCTAATATCCCTTTATACGTATCCTAGTTTATAAACCGTCACCCCACCCATTATCAAAAATTCCATCTTTACCCATTCTATCACCCTGCCGCCTTCTCAGGAAGGGCGGGGATTTGGTACTCTGAGCCTTCTTTCATCATCTTATAGACGATGTTCACTAGCTTCCTCATGATGCATACAATCGCCTGCTTCTTCGTCTTCCCCGCCGCTAGCTTCTGCTGGTAATACTCGTAAAAGTACGGATTGCGCGGCTCTTTCTTCGTCCGTGTAACGGCGATCTGCCGCACCGCAAGCTGTTCGAATAAGTAATGCAAGTCCCGATCTCCCAGCTTATTCTTGCGGTTTCTATGCGTATTTCCCGAACCGACAACAATGGGAGCTATCCCCGCAAATCGTGCTAATTTATCACTGCTGGCGAACCTGTGAACATTGCCGATCTCCGCCACAAAATAAGCCGCTGTCACACGGTCTATTCCTGTCATCGTCTCCAGCTTCAAGTCCAGCCGCCCCATAACCTCATGTAGCTGCTTATCCACGCTCTCGATCTCTACCTGATTAAACTTAATCGTACGTACAATACTCTGCACAATGAAATCCCGCCGTTCTTGAAACTCCCGCTCTGTATCGCCGTCTTTGGCTACTAACGTGAGTATCTCCTCCGCCTTCTTCGTAGAAAGCCCATTATTGCTGTGACTACGCAAGAACTCTGCCATTCCCTCCACGGTCACATCTTGCAAATGGTGTGGGGCAGGGTACTTCTTCCAAAATTCCAAAGCCGTCTTGCCATCCACTTCCGAGAAAAACTTCTTGTAGCTCGGATAGTGATACCCTAGCTGTTGATGCAGTTTGCGTACATAGGAAGATAAATCCTTTACCAGCCCTCGCCTAGTAGTCACCAGTTGGCTAACCGCCCAATAAATATCAATCGGGTTCGCATCAGGCAAATTGTTGAACTCATCCTTTAGCACTCTGGCGACACATTCGGCATCCCAACTATCCGATTTCTCGATAATGGCATGACTTTTGCGCCGATTGTTGGCTAGTGCGGGATTCACTTCCTTGACGATCTTCTTCTCTTCTTTCAAAAATACTGCTAATGCCCGCCCATAACCGCCTGTATCCTCTAATCCATAGACAGGAGTCATGCCTCTTTTCAGATGTTTCTTTATCTCTTGCAAAAGCTCAGGAAAGGCGGAGGGCTTGTTGTCAAAGCGGATTTCCCCCAACTTCTCATTCCAAAAATTCAAAATAACCGCCGTATGATGCTGCTTATGCAGGTCAACGCCGATAAACAGATACTTTAGTTGCTCCTTCAAAAAGAAATCACTCCTATCCTCGATTGTGGGAAAGAGAGTAAGCCGCATCCTCAGTTTCGAGCGGTCAAAAGCCGCAAAGACACGTTAGCAGTCATTACTCTCTGTGTGTTTCGATAAAAACAGACCTTTCAAGTTCTCTATACGATACGTTTAGACCATAATTAAATACGGCGGGGCATGTTAGCACAAAATCGGCGTATGATTACCCTGTGCTTCAATATTGCTGTAATAATAGACACCTTGATAGAAGCTCTCACGGTCAAGGATTCGCTTTACCTGTACTTTGGTAAATCGTTTCTCTTGGGCGGTCTGGAATCCCTCAAAGTTAAGCTGATACGCAAGCTCAGAGAGTGACCACTGCGGGAATAGCTCTTTTAGTTCAAACAATCGCTGGATAACTACCGCCTCATCTAAGTTGATTTCCAGCACTTTAGAGCCTTTCTTTGCTTTGTAGCCGTATGCCGCTCTGCCGCCCGCATAGCCGCCCTCCTGCGCCTTCTTGCGCCGTCCTCGGCTTAGCTTCAAAGCAATCTCAAGCCGCTGGTATTGGTCTAGCAGTTCCATCATGCCGTTCACTAGAAAGTCCGATGGGTCATGGGCGTAGATGCTGTATTGTGGCTGTTCAATCGCTTTGACATCGACTTTATGCCGCTTTAGCTCCCGCTGAATCAGTACTTTCACGATGTCTGCCCGCCATAATCGGCTTGTATTCAGCACAACGATCTGCTTAGCCTCCCGCCACTGTAAATCTAGGAGCAAGTTCTGCAAGCCATCCCGCTCAATCGTCAGCCCGTCCTCATCCACTTTAGCACCACTAATGCCTTCATCCTTGTAAATGTCCAGCAATTCTAGGTTGTGGCGGGCACAGTAGTTTTGAATCTCTTCCACTTGATAGGATAGCGAATAGCCATCCTTGACCTGTCCTTGTGTCGATACGCGAACATAACCAATAACACGTTCTTTCATTTCTTCCCCTCGTTTCAGTAATTCCAGTTTTCGTTACGCCCTCCTCGCGCATCAGCATACGCTCGCATTTGGCGCAAGAAGCCTGCTAGAAGTTCGGGAACACAATTATCTGCCGAACATATGCAAAGCGTCCTGCGCCTCATAGCGCCGTGTGGCGGGGAAGTGTATGACCTGCACCACCTGCAATATGCAGTTGTCAAAGAGCCACTTACTGATTTCGTGGCACAATCTAGCGCACCTTGAACGGCATTTGTAAAGGAGATTTTTGCGGGAATAAGTTTCGAAAAATAATGTCCAAACGAGGAAATGTCTGCAACCGCCCCCATGCCTGGGAAAGCAAAGGCTTGCCCATTTTGGTGGTGGAGCTACACATTACCGCTGAGTGATTTTTGGGGGATGCTGATGCGGATGAGTTAAGAGAATCATATCAATAAGGAATAAATATAAGACTACAAGGCGGGATAGCTAACGAAAAGGGGGATTCATCCTGTCGATTATTAAACCCTATAGTCAGCCGTTCTGACCGTCTGATGATCTATCTTATGCCGCGCGGCGGCGGGAGGGGGCTTTGGGGGAGGGTAAAAGAAAAAGCTATCCCAAATATTGAATGGATAGCCCCTCCATGTACCGTGCATGAGCGTAGCGAATACGTGATATTTTCTTTATTCAATTAATTATTCTTAACCTCATCTTTAGTATTCTTTATTGTAGGCGGGATCTCAGCCGATAATCCAATAAAACTTACTGAATGTACAGGAATGTATTTCCTCTATTTCAGTGCTATTTCCTATTCAAAAAGAAAACTTATTACTTTCCAAACGAAAATTCTCAGTCTTAGGACAAGGAAACATTTTTCTTTTCTGCGTACTCACGATATAGTAAGTTGAGCAAGTCATACACGTCACATCTAATCCTGTTCAAGAAACTATCTTGAACACTTCCAACATCCTTTATTCGATTAATAAATGATTCATAACGCGAAGGAGTTGCTATAAACTGATTAACAACCCACCTCAGTGCTTCAAGTTGTGAAGGGAGCGCATATTCAAATTCATTTTCCAAATTCTCGATTCCATTTCTAGGTGTTAAATTACTTTTCCAAGTATGGGAAAATTCACTTAACAGGACATAAGGATTATGTTTAAGCTCATTAATTCTATAGACATCTGTAGAGTTTGTTGACTTTTTACCTATGAAACCTTTTTCCACAAGCGATTTTATAACTGTCCGAACAGTTCTATCGGAAAGTCTAGTGTAAAAGGCTATAGCTTTTTGAGAAACTCGACAGTAGCCACCCTCATTGTTCATCCAAGCAAGAATCTCCCATAGTACTGCTTGCTCAGTTGCATTAAGAAACAAGCAACGCCTGATTCCATGCGGTGTTTGAAAAAAACGACCATAATGTTCAGATACAAATGGACTAAGATACGTTCCGTTATCATCACAAATTTTGAAGCTCACAAGATCAGTAATCTCCTGTAACCATTGATATTTTTTTGACATAGAGTTTCATCCTTTCGACATAGATTCGTTTATTTATCGTTTATAACTTCTCTATACGATTTCCCTCCATGGCAATTTAGTGCTAAATGAAAGATAAATATCCAGTGGTTACAAGGTCAACCCCTTAAAATGACACACATTTCGCTGATTATACATTCCATTTGCCTACTTATACGTGGAAAATAAGCGCAACCAAATGCTCCTTTTACATGTATGACATAGCAGGGAGTTTGTAAATTCAACTCATTTCCTTAGCTTCGTTCTCTCTGTAGCTGTAAATGAACGATGTGTGTTGCGTCTGCCCCGCCAAATGACTCGGCGGGGCGAGAGAGTAACATAAGGAGAGTAAAAAGAAACCACAAGCGGATCACCTGTGGTTTATACAATGTGAATTTATTATTTCACCATACCAAATGAAAGAATGTGGATTTCTAATCTTACTTTTAATTGAGACAATTTAGCAATGGTTTCTATGGACAACTCAAATCCCAATTGTCCATAATCAGAGTTAAGATATAGTCCTATTACAGCATCATTACAGGATTTAATAACATAACGTGCTTTTTCCGATTCTAGTCGATTTAAAAGTCTCGTCAGTGTTTGATGAGGTTCCTCTTCGCCAATTAAGGGTTCTCTATATATCCACTTGTTTGATTCAGCCCTTTTTTTTAGCACTTCACTTACAATCTGTCCCTTATTAACAATTTTAGTTGGAGTCAATTGTAGCATACTATTTATTACTTCATTTGTTAGTGTACTATCAATAAAACTAATCGTACAGTTCCCTCTTATATCCAAAGTTACGCTCCTTTCAAATAGTTCATTTTAACTTAATAGGTTCTTTAATTCTTTAGCTAAATCAACTAGTTGTTGATAAGTAAAATTATCGTTAGCTTTCATACCAAGTTCTGCTTTTATTTCATGGATATATTCACCAAATAGATTTCGATCAATTCCAACTGCATTAGCCGCATCATTAACCATTTTTATATCTCTTTTTCCAAATAGTTGCAAATCAAGCTTTAAGACATATTTTGTGCCTTCCCTTACGGTAGTTTTGGCGGCAGACTTAATTAGCATTGAAGGAATAGCAATTCCTCCATCAATAATATAAAACATTGGATCATCAAGCAATGGAATCTCTCTAGCGTTTCCATACATTAATTCGTTATACATATCACGAGTATAAAACGATTTGACTCGATTTTTAGAAGGAGTACTCGAAAAATAACTTACATAGGATGTCCTGTATACATTATCTTCGTATTTTAATCTTATTAGATTTGCGCCATCATGCGCTTCTTGCATCATTTTAAAATTTTTCAAGGACTGTCCAAGAGCAAATAAATTCTGATATCCTGCTAAGCCATCTCTATCTTCTTGGGTATAATTAATTCCTATCTCTGTATGCATGTGCCCACTTGGATCACGGTACTTCAAAGGGTTATAAAGATTCTGACTCTGCGTGTTCCATAATTCCCCTTCATACGTATCCTCACTTACAAACCGCCCAATCTCCGGCTTGTAATACCGCGCACGCGCATAGGTTAGATCACTATAGAACTCATAACCTAACCCAGTGTAGCCGAACAGGTTATCCGGCCCCGGCCAGTTCACGTCGAACTTCTTCGCGTCGAGAGCTACCCCGAATTCATCATAATGGTAGCGCGAGGACATGCGTCCGTCTTGCTCTAGCATACCGAGATTGCTGCCGAGCATGTCGTTAACATAGTAAAGGGTTTTCGGTGCAACACCTGGTTCGGCTCCGCCTTCGCCCGGTACATGCTCCCATCCATTGTTATCGTCATATGCAGGGAGATAATTCATACTTAAGCGCTCTAATCCTGCACCGTAGACATAGGTCTGTTTCCATTTGGTCGGATCTGCTTCGGTTACTTGGATTGGTTCTGGGAGTTCAAGACCTACGTCATTCGTGTAGTTAAATTCCCAATGCTTCTTCTTGAACTGCTTCTCCCATCCGTCACGCGGTCCGCCTGGGTGATCATCTGGGTACGTATCCGGGTCACCTGGGTCGGTCTGGCCGCATTTCTTGGCAAGTCCCGGCGGGATAAAGCCTGGCGGCACCGTATGGCATTTGTCTTTTCCATTGCCATTACCGTTGCCATTACCATTGCCGTTTCCGTGCCCGTTACCGTTACCATTGCCATTGCCATTACCGTTGCCATTGCCATTACCGTTGCCGTTGCCGTTGCCATTGCCATTACCCTTACCCTTACCGTTACCGTTACCATTTCCATTGTTACCCTTCGGACCACGAGCAACATCAATGCTCATCTGCACGCGGTTGCCGTCTCCATCATAGAGGTAGCGCGTCACATCGCCTTTCGGATTGATCTGCGTCTGCAACCGATTAGCGGC